>ERZ1026780.100-NODE-100-length-73006-cov-10.108484_pt1 | contig 73006 bp, 49 predicted proteins | sample MGYA00380126_ERZ1026780 | MGnify/ENA primary metagenome ERZ1026780 (study PRJEB33269, sample SAMEA4719762) | human gut metagenome | biome: human-associated habitat; feature: organic feature; material: feces | place: Cameroon | collected 2013-10 ... | reverse complement strand
TCTCCCCGAGGGAGAGGATTTAGGAGAGGGGTAACGTGGACAGAAAAAAGTGCGTAGGATTTAAGAGGTTGATAAATGAGATAAGTTTAATATTCGCAAGAAGTTAGAATACTTGCGAAACTTAAGATTGGATTTTCAGGAGACATCAGAATGAACTTTACAGGACTTATCATAGGCGTAGCCGCATTCCTTATGATAGGAATGTTCCATCCAATTGTCATCAAGGCGGAATATCACTTCGGCACAGGTTGCTGGTGGGCGTTTTTGCTCGTCGGTCTCGCTGCCACCGCAGCATCGCTTTTCACCGCCCACTATATATGGTCAACCCTCCTCGGCGTGTTCGCGTTCTCATGCTTCTGGAGCATACTCGAAGTTTTTGAACAGCAAAAGAGAGTCGAAAAGGGATGGTTTCCGGCCAACCCGAAACGAAAGACAAATACAATTTCTAAGACTCCGAAAAACTAAAACTCTGACGGTGTGACGCCGAACATATCCTTGAAGCATTTTGTGAAATAGCCGGGCGTGGAGAATCCTACGGAATAGGCGACCTCACTGACGGTGTAGCCGCCACGTTTAAGCATTGCGGTGGCCTTGCGGAGGCGGAATGTGCGCAGAAGATCAGTCGGGGCAATTCCATATATTTCCTGTGTCTTGCGGTAGAGATGAACCCGCGACATTCCGAGGGCTTCGCTCATTGACTCGACGGTAAAATCGGACTTATCGTAGGAACGCTCCATTATATCGAGCAGCCGGTCCTTGAAAAGATCATCGGCTCCAGGCTTTGTGAACTGTTCAATCCTCTGGTTTGCAAGGGCTTCAAGTTCAGCATTGCGCTTTCTCACTTTGGAGTTCGCGACAAAGGCGAAAACAATGACAACGAGCAGGGTGAGGACAATGACAACTAACAGCACAAAAAGAGTCAATGCGGAGCGGTAGCTGGTGTTGAGTTTGTCAAGTTCCTTTTTTTGTTGGTTAATATGCTCCTGATAGCCGAGCATCTGGTCCGACTGGGTTTTGAGAGTCTCGGCGTTAGTGGCATCCACTGTGAAGGAGCGAAGGGTGTTGTTCTTTTCCACGGGTTCGCCGGAGAGAATCTTCATGGCAGTCACAATGACGAACTCGCCTCCCGGAGGATAGAGAAAGGAAGCCTCAAGACGCCCGTCAATCACGGCATCAACGCCGACAATCGCGTCAACGCCGATGAACTTTATCCTCTTGGCGTCAGATGGGCTGCGCTCACTTATCCCCTCGTATGCCGCAAGAGCCATGTCGTCATTGTGCGCGAATACGAGGTCTATTCCGGAATAATCACTTATGTCAAGAACCTTGGATTTAGTGGCGGAGGGAAGCCAGTCCCCGACTATGCTGCGGACATGATAGTCGTCCTTCAACACCTCCCTGAACCCCTTGTGTCGTTCCTGTGCCGGAGAGGAGCCGCGAAGGCCCTGAATTTCAAGAATCGAACTGCCTGGCGGAAAATGAGCACGGATGTAGTTGCCGACGCTTCTCCCGATGGAACAGTTGTCCGCCCCGATGTAGGTCGTGTATTCGTCGGAAAGAATCTTGCGGTCCCATATTATCGTAGGAATCCCCTTTCTGTAGGCCTCTACCGCTATTTGGGTTATGGGCTCGGACTCGTTCGGAGATATGATTAGGAGATTGACCCGCCTGTCAATAAATTCACGTATCTGACGAATCTGGGTTTCGGTGTCATTGTGGGCTTCACTGATTATGAGATTGATATTGGAATATTTCGACACCTCCGACTCCATCTGAATCATCATAATCTGACGCCATCTGTCATCCGCCGATTGCGAGAATCCTATAGTATATTTTGAAACGGCAACAGTGTGCTTCGCACCGAATGCGGAACACACTGAAACCATAATAAAAATTATCGGTAATAGAAACTTACTTAACCTCATTTGTCACGAATGTGATGTCATTATTGCCGACAGACACAATCGACGGCGAAAAGCGTGCCGTTTCCCCGTCGAGGAGAAGAATCTTCTCGCCAGACCACTCGCCTTCCGGAAGGCCTGCGTCCCTATAGACGAGACCGCCGGTCGTGGATGAGCGGTAGATTGCCATGTAGGTGTAGCGCGAAGCATTATATACAACGCTCATGTCATCAACAGGACCGTAGAACACAGGTGCAGCAGCTTCCTCGTCACCCTTCACCCATTCGGCTCCGTCCCAATACTCATATTCAGAATAAGTCGCAACATTCGCAGCGGCCACTCTCGCGACATAAGCCATAGCATTGCGGTCTCCGGCTGCGGAACCGAACATATAGACATAATTGTCCTTGAGCATATAGGAAGCCTTCACGAAGTTTCCGTCAGCCTTCCACTGAGCTTCGGCCTTGCTCCAAATCTGTCCGTCGGTAGAGAATGCAAGCCCGGCCTCGGAAGCCGTCCAGTCAGACTCCTCATCTGCGGCGGCTACAGGAACATAGTAACGCACGGCTTTCACGCCGCCGGCTGTGACTCCGGACGTCGGCACACAACCATCCGCAAAAACAGGTTCAGTTCCTACTGTGATGAATTTCAGTCCTTCAGCGGCGGAACCCTTCGTGTGGGCATACACACCTGAGACTTTCTTTCCATCAGCGGTCTCAGCCTCTGCAAGAATAGCGGAAACAGTGCCGTCAGACTCGCTCCATGCGACAATTTTGCCGAATGACTTTAACTCCGTGAAAGAGGCATTTGTTGCAGTAGTTGCGATTGTGCGGGCGTTCTCGGGGATGAAAGTGTCATTATTGGAGCCGGTCGGAATGACCTTCACGTCATCAAGTTCGAGCCAGAGGTTGTCCCAGCACCAGCCGCCGAAGAAGGCGTCGGCCTTGGTATCATCGACATTGGCAAGAGTGTATGTATACTCTTTCCATTCAGAGCCAACCCCTTCCTGATTCAGGTTCACGTCATGTCCCGCCGCACCACGGAAGCCCATATAGGCGTTAAGCCCGTCCCATGCGCCGCGATAGCTCAGAGTGAGCGTGTAGGAGGTGTTCTTCTTGAGGCAGACGCTCTGTACGGCCACATCTCTCCAATCATGGGTATTGCAATCGGCATGCACAGTACGCTTGCCGGAGAGCGGTGTCTCCGCCTCACTAATCCACTCCGGAAGGTACCAAAGTGACTTTGACTTCCAAGCTTCATCGCCGGCGAAACGCTCGAAGCCACCATCGGTAATCATATTGAAACCATCCTTGTCAACGGCAATGTCGGCCTTGACGAGTGTCACGGCAAACTGTGTGGGATTCGGATTTTCCTGCTCATCCGTCTCGCTATTGTCCTTTGAGCATGCGATGAGCGAGAGTGCGGCCGCAGCCGCGAGAATTAAACTGTACTTTTTCATAATCAGTGTTTTAATTAATAATATTGATTAGTCTTGTTATAAATTCAACCCTATTTTGCAAGAGAATCGCCTATTTCTTCGGAGCAAGGCTTATGTCATCAACCATGACAGAAAGTCCCTCCGCTCCCCATGTCCCGAAGAATACATCAAGCGAGGTACAATCACCAGTGTTGAACATCACGGAGATTTTTGTCCACTCGTCGGTCTTGAGCGAAGGATTTGCGTCGCAGATGCGCCCATCAGAAAGGCGTACACCGAGGTAGGAACCAGTGCTGCCAGCTATGGAGGACTTTGCCCAACCGCTCACTACATAGTCAGTGTTTTTGTGGACATTTATCGTCTGCACGCAGGCGTCTTTCCATACATCTTTTTCTGTATTAAGAAGCTTGCAGGCAATTTTCCCGCTGTGAGCGTCCCGCGTGGAAATTGAGTTTTCGATGTTGCGCCACAGTGTCCTGTAGGCTATCGACTTGTTCGGTTCGTTCTCAAATCCGCCCTCCCAGACCATATTGAATCCGCTTTCGAGTTCGCGGAGCTTCGCGTGATAGAGATGAATATGCCAGGTGTCGTAGCCTTTCCCCGATGGAGTGACGGTTGAGACCACATACCACAGGTCGCGTCCATCACAAAACCATGGATGGATGTAGGGACCGTAGCCGTCCTCGGCGATGATTTTCTCTTCCGACCACTCACCTTCCGGAGCGACGGCGTCACGATAGACAAGCTTGCGCTGGTTCACGGAAAGATACATCATCATATATCTCTTGTAGTAGCTGTTGTACTGAACGGTCATCTCTGACACGGTTCCATTGGCGACCGGCACGGCATCCGCTTCGGAAGATGCCCATGTACCGCCGTCCCAATACCGCCACGATGACTTGTCAAGCACATTGTCGAATGTTGTCCGCGCGAGATAGACGCTACCTTTCCTCCCGGCGCGTGTTCCAAACATATAGAGGAAGCCGTCCCGCTTCACGAACGCGGTCTGGACGAAATTCCCGCTGCCGTCCCATTTTACTCCGGAGCGGGTCCACGTCCTGCCGTAATCATCGGTATAGACGAGTTCACTATAGTTGGCAGTCCAGACATCATTGCCATCTACAGCCCACTGGTTCACGCTCATATAGCTGACATACTGGCGATTGCCTCCATCATGAGGAACGGACACGCCTGCAAGCGGGATACATGTCGTTTCATGCTCCGCGTCTCCGGGATACTGCCCGGTCTTGGCGCGAGAGACTATGAATTCCATACGGCTTCCGTCCGAGCCGCGCAGCATATCGTCGTAATAGAGTCCGTCCGCAAGGTTTCTGTCGGTTGAGAACGCTATTGCGTTGGATTTCCAGTCTCCGCCACGGTCATTGAAGTTGTCTCCGAACATACACCAGAGCTGGCCATTTCCGGCATCCCACATATTTCCATAGTCGGTGGAGGCCATATTGAACCTATTAAGCGTAGAGTTCGGATTCGGCAGGTTTTCTCCCTCTGGCGTATTTCCTATGACCCTCGCCACGCACTCGATGTTCACGACCTCAAGCGAAGCGACCATCTCGCCGCCCTCTTTTTCAGGAAACTCGTCGTCCGTTGCAGGCGGAGTCACCACTGGCTGTTCCGTCCTTGTGCAGGAGAGCGCCAAAACCACGATGAGAAAATAAAGTATCTTTTTCATAATCAAACACTTCAAACTCGGCTAAAACTAATTTGCATCAGATTATTGAGGATAGCCGTCGTTCTGCCCCAGTTTAGGATTCGAAAGGCGCTCAACCTCCGGAATAGGATACAGTTCAAGATATTTCTCATTCTTCGGAGCATGTCCCCACCATGTTCCAGTGGTATAGACCCCGAAGCGTATCAGCTGTTCGCGTCGCATGCCCTCTCCCGTAAACTCGCGTCCAAGCTCATTGAGGAACTCTCCGTACTGCACCTGAACGCCGTTAACCGTCACCGTCGCGGCAAGTTGTTCAGCCGTAAGGCAGCGCTTCGATTCCGGCAAAGACTGGTCGAACGAACGTTTCCGCACGTCATTTACAATCTTCACGGCACCTTCCGCATCCCCATTGCGAATCAGGCACTCCGCCTTCATCATGAGAGTTTCGCCAAGTCTATAGACCACCCAGTCCTGGTCGGTTTCCCATTTCTGACCTATCTTGATTTCGTATTTCCCATATCTGTAGCCGTCGAACTCCTCCGCGGCCGTAGGACTTGCGATGAAGTTTATGTGATTGTAAGGCACGCCGTTAAGTGAGAGCGGTTCCTTTGTCACATAGTCATACTGCTGCCCCATGAGGTAGGAATCCTTGTAGCGCCTGTCCGTCCACGAGGTGCAGTTGTGGGTGACGGGGTCTTCCTCCGCGTCAAAGGTGTCCGCGACGTAAGATGGGTTGGCACGGAGCCCGTTGTAGCCTGCTGATGCAGCATTATATACCGGTTTTCCTGCCCAATGCATAGTCTTCGCGTAGATGCAGTGGAGAATCGGAGATTTCGTCGTCTCGTCGTAAGGAATCGAGAATATGATTTCCGGAGAACTCTCATTGTCGAGACTGAATATATGTGAAAAACTTCCGTCGAGCTCATATTTTCCCGAATTCAAAATCTCATCGCAGAGGATGACGGTGCTGTCGCGTTTCACGGCATATTCCGGTCCGAGCCACGATTCCGCATTAAGATACACCCTCGCGAGCATCTGCTTAGCCGCCCATTTGTTGAAACGGCTATATGTCTTTTCCTCCGTAAGTTTGTCCATATTCTCGCGTATTTCACGGACAACGAAGTCATACACCTCCTTCCGCGTCCTGCTTTCTGGCATATATCCCTTCGGAACATCGTAGCTCATCTCAACCGGAACGTTTCCGTAGAGGGAAAGAAGATGGTAGTAGTAATATGCACGTGCCACCTTTATTTCAGCTACCGTTGCCTCGTCGAGCTTAACTCCAGCCTCGTCAAGCTGGTAGAGCACACGGTTGCAGCAGGATGATATGCCGTACCACAGATGGTTCCAGACATTGCTGAAATGAGGGTCGTTGACGAACCACTCGTGCTTATTGAGCCTCTGCCAGATGCCATTGTCGTTCCATCCACCGTCGGTGTTAATCGGAATCACCCAGGCATCGGTGCCCAGTTCATACAAGTCCCAAACGCTGCGGTCCTCGTTGAACCAGCGCATCTGACCATAGACAGGAGCAAGCATATATCCGGAATTCTCATCGGCGTTTTCCATCAGCTGGTCCATCGTCATGCTGCTATAGACCACAGGTTCGAGGTTCGTGCAGGCAACGAAGGACAGAGACGCCGCAAAAGCTATTATTGTCTTTTTCATGATTCTCAGAATTTAAGGTTGATACCGAATGTGAACGAGCGCAGTGTCGGGTATTTCTCGTAGGCATCCACGCCAGGGATGAGTCCGGTGATTGACACGGCCTCGGGGTCGAGTCCCCTGTACTTTGTCATCGTCAACAGGTTCTGTCCCGCGAAGTAGAGCCTCAGGCTGTCGATATACCTGACTTTCGGGAAGTTGAAGGTGTATCCGAGAGTTATGTTGTCGAGCTTCATGTAGTTTCCATTCTCGATGTAGCGGTCACAGTAGGTCGAAGGAGCGTAGTTGTAGTAGTCGCCGACCTTCTCGAAAGCAGACTTTGGAACATTCACCGATGCCAGCCACGCTAAAGTCTCATACTTCATGCGATATTGGTTCAGAATCTGATAGAGGAACGCTCCGTGCATAGACACGGAAAAGTCAAGTCCCTTCCAACGGAGAGTCGTACTGAGGGCAGCGAACATCTTAGGCATTCCGTTCCCAAGCACAGTCTTCTGGTCCTCGCCGGCAGTTGAATTTTCCGCCCCTTTTATTCTCCACGCCGTGCCGTTGCTCTTGAGTCCCACGGTTTCCCATCCGTAGAAGTTGCCTATCGCCCAGCCTTCCTCAAGACGGTGAGAGTATGTTTGTACATGGTCGAGCCAGCCGAGGTTGAGATATTCGAGTGTGTAGTTGTCGTTTGAGAGTTTCTCAAGCCTGTTTCTGTTGTAGGAGATGTTTCCTCCGATTGTCCAGGAAAAGTCCTTTTTCTGGAGTATGACACCGTTAAGAGAGAATTCCACGCCGCTGTTGCTGATTGCGCCGACGTTTGCGAGCATTGAGCTTGCAATGTTAGGCGGCATCGGGACGGTGTAGGTATATAACAAATCCTTGGTATAGCGGTAGTAGCCGTCGAGCGAGCCGGAGAGCCGTCCGCCAAGGAACGCGAAATCAAGTCCGACATTAGCCTCGTGCTTTTCCTCCCACTTGAGATCGTCGTTAGGATTGTTGGCTGGGATTATTCCGCTGACCCAGTGTCCGTTGACATATGACATGTAGGAATTGTTGAAGTCGTATAGAGCTATGTACTGATATGGGGCAGAAGGCTCTGTTCCGGTGACGCCGTAGCCGGCACGCAGTTTCAGTTCGTCAATCCAATTGACCGACTTCATCCATTCCTCGTTGGTGATTCTCCATCCGGCACTCACTGACGGGAACCATCCCCAGCGGTTGTTCTTTCCAAACTTGTCGCTACCCTCGTAGCGTGCGCTGACCATGAGGAGATAGCGCTCAGCGTAGTTGTAGTTCACCCTGCCATAAAACCCGATGAGCTTGCGCTCGGTCTTCAGGCTGGAAATGTTTGACAGGCCATTTCTCGTGGATTCGGCAGAACCGATGTTCCAAGCTCCGAAACCGTCGACCGGAAAATCGAAGGCATACATCTTCCAATTCTGATAGATGTATCTGTTCCAACTATAGCCGAGTGTCGTGGAAAGAGAATGGTTCCCGAATGTCTTAGACCAGTCGGCCTGAAGTTCAAGCGTCCTGTCGTCCCCATGCCCGCCGGAAAGCGTCGCGCTTCCGTTCTCGCTTCCCATGACGGCATTATAGGCCTTGTGCGTCGATGTCCACTCGTATTCGTTGTAGTCGTTCTGGTAGGCTCCGGTGGCGCTCAGCTTGAGATTCTTTATCGGTTCGACGACAATCTTCGCGCTGAGGGAGAGCTGATTGTACTTGTTAAGCCCCTCGTATTCGTTGAGCAGTTCGACAGGGTTCGCGCCGTTGCTGTTCTCGTAGTAAGAGCCGTCTTCGTTGTAAATCGGAGTCGTGGGGTTTCTGAGCACCGCAGTTGAATAGAGTTCGTCCGCAGCATTGCCACGTCTTGCCGCACGGTCGTTGACATTGAGAATGAATTTTAGGCGGTCGTCGAACATAGAATGGTTAATCGAGACCTTGGCGGCGAGGGATTTTTGGAACGAGGTCTTGTAGAGTCCCTGACGGTCATCGTAGGTAAGAGACGCGACATAGCCTGTCCTGCCGTTGCCGCCGCGTGCCGAGACATAATGGCTATGGCTGAAAGGGACGCGAGTGATTTCCTTGACCCAGTCAGTCGAGCCTCCGAAGTCATTTATTGCGGAAAATTCCGGTTGTTGCCTGAGAGTGCGGAGTTCGTCCGCAGTATAACAGTCGTTGTCCCGCAGACGCTGGTCGACACGGAACTTGGCATCGTATTCAAGAGTCATCGCCCCCTCTTTAGGACGGCGCGTAGTTATGAGTATGACTCCGTTGGTGCCTCGCGTTCCATAAATCGCGGCGGCTGAACCATCCTTGAGAACATCGATGCTCTCAATATCCTCCGGTGCTATGGAATTGAGCGAGCCACCGACGATGCCGTCAATCACGATGAGCGGAGAGGATGATGCGGCAAGAGTCGAGATGCCTCGAAGCTGTACGCTTATGTCACCGGCCGGATCACCTGTTGTGTTGGAGATTCCAAGACCCGCTACCTTGCCCTGAAGCAGTTGCATCGGTGAACTTACACCCCCTTGCACGAAGTCTTCAGACTTGACGCGGGTTATGGAGGAGGTAATTTCCTCCCGTTTGACGGTACCATAGCCGATGACAACAAGTTCATCCATCAACATCGAGTCCGGTTCGAGCCTCACGTCCATCACGCCGCCACTGACTTTCCGCGAGAGCGTCTTGAATCCCATAAAGGAATATGAGAGCGTTGAGTTTGCCCCTACCGTGATTTCATATTTTCCGTTTTCGTCAGTGTTCACTCCGGTCTTTGTGAGTTCATCGACGACGTACGCTCCGACGACCGGGGTTCCCATATTGTCGAAGACCGTGCCTCGGACAGTGAAGTTCTGCGCAATAGCCGTCATGCAGAAGAACAACAGGGATATTATTGACAGTATTCTTTTCATATTGCTTCTTTTCATTTAAGTTTCCGGTCACCCTCTTTACCCTCGCCATAAGGGCTCAAACGTGGTGTTCCGCACTTGCGAAACTTGAGCTATTCAGTTACCGCGATAGTGTTGGCATCACCATACCAGAAAGAGACCGTGTGGTAATCGACTGTTCCAGGATTCCAGCTCAACATCTCAATGTCGTAGCGGAAACGTTTTGTGAACGGCACCACATCGAGGTTACGGGTCCGAAGATAGGCGTTGTAGCCGTGCGAAGAGAGTTCATCGGCACGCGGAGCACCGCCGTAAGGGGTCAGGAACGGAACTACAGGTGCCCATGAGCAGTTGTAGTAATCCTCTGTGCCGGTGCCAAAATGGGACGGGAATGTATCGTCGTCAATCCAGATTTTCTCATCGCCCTCACCATACCAGTCGATGCAATGGTTGTAGAGGTTCAGAAGGTCTCCACAATAGACTCCGCGTCCGCTGATGGTCGTAAAGTTCCAGTCGAGGTTGTCGTCAGAGTCGTATTGGTTGCTTTCAGGAATACTATCCTCCGCATGGCTGCTACAGTGGAAATACATGGAGTTTTTAGTCCACGAGTATGTCCCTACGATCACGTCAAGGCTGGCGGACACGCTTTCTGTTCCTTCATTTGTAATCTTGATTTTTCCGTTCTCGCGGTATGGCATCACCCAGCGGCAGACAGCTATCCCGTCGTGATTGGCCAGCCACCAGCCGTCAACGTCCGGAGCACCAAAACCTGCTCCGAAGAACTCGGACAGAACCGCGTCGATGCACTGCGTGCCGTCAAAGTCCGCATTTATGCGCAGACCTTCCATCGCAGCGCCATAATCGTCATATCCGTAAGTCTTGACACAGACGCCACGAACTGCATTCATGCCCTCCGGAAGCGTCAACTCAAGACACTCTCCCGGTGCAAGTTCCTTTGTTGCAACGACATGGCTACCGTCCGCATCCTTTGGATGAAACAGAAGTTCACTGACCTCGTGCATCTTCGGGAGCAGGCTCTCAGCCTCGGCCTGAGTGTAAGTCCGAACCTTTGTCCCCGGAGCATATGCCCGCCAATTAATGTGGAAGTAGCGAGGGCTGTCCGCCTCCGGAGATTCCTCCTCAAAGGTCACGCGGCATCCCTCCGCGAACGGAATCGGAAGGAAGAAAGTGTTTCCGCCAACTCCGTCAAGGTCAGTCTCGTAATGGGTGTGCGTGAGCGACAGTGCCTCTGGGACATCAAGCGGGAAACGCTTCATGTCGTATGCCGGAACGGTTATCGTCGGTTCATGAGCGCCGTCAAGATAGAAGCGCATAGTTCCGCGCTTCCCCTTGGTCGTCATCCAGATTCTGTCAATCGCCCCCGGGCCGTCATATTCCATCATGACTTTCTCGACCCTCCCGACGATGGTATCAAGCCTCTCATAGCCGGTCCAGTCTCTATTTGCGAACCAGCCGGGTGCGTCCGGAGAGACAGAGCGCCTGTCATAGCTACTAGCCTGCTTCTGAGACCAGACATGCTCGGGGAAATATGTCACGGCATCACGGGAAACCATCTCGTCAAGGAGTGTCTCCATTGTAATCTCCGGAGTACCGGAACATGATACTGACATGGCCACGGCAATCAGCGCTGCCGCATATCTAAAATAAAGTTTCATCGTTAATAAATGTTAAAATGAGCGAAGTTAAACTTACTCCATATTTATGGCAGTTTGTGCCAGGCACCGGATTGAGTGCAGACGTATGCTGCTGTTTCCACAGCATCCGCGTGTGCCTCCGGAATGCTCTTGCCACGAAGAAGTCCGGAAATCAGAGTTCCGGTAAACGAATCACCGGCTCCGATTGTGTCATTCACTTCAACTTTCGGAGTCTGTATTTCCGACACCTTACCTTCCGGCGTATAGATGGAACTGAACTCGGAGCCGGCAGTGAGCACGAGCATGCGGAGTCCATAATCCTGGATGAACCTTACGGCGACATCGTCATATCCCATATCCCCGAAACCGAAGAGTCCTTTCAACAGGGCCATCTCATCATCGTTGATTTTGAATACATTGGCAAGCTGCAGCGACTCCTCAATCAGTTCCTTTGACCAGAATTTCTGGCGCAGGTTGATGTCATAGACCTTCCATGACGACTCCGAAGCGGCCTTAAGAAGAGCATGAGTTGTTGCCCGCGAAACAGGACTGCGCTGCGCGAGTGTTCCGAAGGTGATTGCAGATGCTGAGGACGCCTTCTTCAGAAGTTCGTCTGTCAGGGGGATATAGTCCCACGCGACATTCTCGTGGATGTGGAAGTCCGGCTGTCCGCTATTGAGAATGACATCTACTGTTCCAGTCGGACGGTCAACCTCAGCCACAAGCAGGCGTATGCCCTTTTCTTTTGCCACAGTAAGCAGTTCACGTCCAAGTCCGTCCTTTCCGACGGCACTCACCGCCCAGCCTTCCACCTCGTCACATGACGCATGATATGCAAAGTTCACCGGTGCCCCTCCGGCCCTTTTTCCTGTCGGGGTGATGTCCCAGAGAAACTCACCGACCCCTATAACGATTTTCTTATCCATAAGTCAATATCCTTTTCGTATTACTATAATCCCAATTCGCGCTCGATGTCCTCAAGTTTCTTGCCCTTGGTCTCAGGAATGAAAAAATGTATGAACAGCCCCGCGAGAAGGCAGAGGACGCCGAATATTCCGAAAGTCACGTTCGCTCCGAGAGTGCTCTCCATCCACGGATAGAACTGCACAACGAGGAATGCGCACACCCAGCTGATGCCGGTGGAGAGTGCCATTGCCGTTCCTCTGATATGTGAAGGGTACACCTCCGAGGTCACGACGAACATGAGCGGAGAGAGCGAAAGGGCGAAGAACGCGATGTAGGCGAGAATCGCGACAAGGATGCCGACATTGCTCGGATTTTCTATTGAAAACGCATAAGTGAGATAGCCGAGCGACAGAACGAGACCCGCACAACCGCTTACAAGAAGAGTCTTGCGACCGAACTTGTCGCAAAGCCAAAGGGCGATGATGGTGAAGAGGAGGTTCGCCGCCCCGACAAAGACGGTCTGAAGCATAGGGTCGCTACCAGCTATGCCCACCTTTCCGAGTATGCCAGGAGCATAGTTGATGACCACATTGATGCCGGTAATCTGCTGGAAGAAGGCAAGCATGCAACCGAGGAACACAACCTTTGCCATCTTTCCCTTAAAAAGTTCCGAAAGCTTAGCTTCCGCCTGCCTTTTATGATTCCTTTGGGTTAACCAGAGCGGGCTTTCGGGAAGGAAAAGCAGGAGGATAATGTCAATAAGCGCGAAGACAAGAGGAAATCCGAGCATCCAATGCCAGTTTCCATCAAACCCCACGAGAAAATAATTTGCGACATATGCGGCGAGAATGCCGATTACGACAAAAAGCTGATAGAGCGACACGAGGGTACCGCGCATCTTCTCCGGAGAGATTTCTGTTATATAGGTAGGTATCACTGCCGAGAGCACACCGACTCCGAGTCCTCCGATGAAGCGGAAGGCAACCAGTGCAGCTGCTCCATTTGAAAGCAGCGAGCATCCCGCAGCCGAAATCGCAAGCAGTGCAGCCGAGGCCATCATGAGCGGCCGTCGTCCGAACTTGTCGCTGAGCCGTCCTCCCGTAAGCGCCCCTACAAGGCACCCGACCATAAGCGCACTCGCCACAAGTCCCTTTGCAAGGGAGGACAGAGCAAATTCTTTTTCGATGATGTCAATCGCCCCGGAGATCCCCCCGAGATTGAGTCCCACGACTAGGGCTCCAAACGCTGCCACAAAGGCATAGAGAATAACTTTAGACTTTTTCATTTTAGTGCATATTATGTGTACCGCTTAGGGTCTCAAGCCCTTTGCAAATATCCCAATATTACGTTTATCATCATTCCACCCATGTTACAAAATATGCAACAAATGTTACATCCGTCTTTTTATCGCCCATGAGAGAAATTTTTATGTATCTTTGCGCCCGTTTTAGACATCGGACCGGAGTCCGGGCGGAAAGAAGATGATGAAAGAAAAAAAAGAATTATTGGGACATCTGGCGTGCTTCGCGACCTACACGATTTTTGGAATAAATGTGGTGACCTGCAAGGACCTGACTGGAAGCCATATCCTTTCACCTGTCGGGCTTTTCAGCGTGAGGGCGCTTGGAGCAGGGGTGCTGTTCTGGATTGCGTCGCTTTTCTTTCCGCAAGAAAAAGTCGAAAAGAAGGACTATCTGAAGATATTTATGGCGGCCTGCCTCGGGTTTCTCGGTCCGCAGCTGACCTTTCTCACGGCGCTGCCGCAGATTACTCCGATGACCTGCTCGATTCTGAGCGCGCTCACACCGATTTACACCATGTTCATCGCGGCTGTTGCTGTGAAAGAACCGATTACCCCGCAGAAGGCTGGAGGCGTGCTGCTTAGCTTCGCGGGCATAGTATTCCTCATCCTAAACAGCACAGGAAGCGGCTCAGGAGCCGAGAGCAATTCCTTGACTGGCATCATATTGATGATTTTCAACGGAATCTTCTTCGCTCTCTACCTCGGCATCTTCCGCCCGCTAATTCAGAAATACTCGGCGGTGACGTTCATGAAGTGGATTTTCCTGTTCACATCTCTCACCACTCTCCCGTTCTCTGCCGGAGAACTTGTCAGCATGGACTGGAGTCAGTTCAACGGCAGGCTCGGCACCGACCTCGCCGTTCTTGTACTCGGAGCCACGTTCATCTCCTATTTCCTGCTCCCGATAGGCCAGAAAAACATCCGTCCGACCCTCGTCAGCATGTACAACTATTGCCAGCCCATCGTGGCCACCGCAATAAGCATCTGCATCGGGATGGACACTATGAACTGGCAGAAAACCCTCTCCGCTCTCGCCTGCATGGCAGGAGTTATAATCGTAAGCTTCAGCAAGAAGCGCGGCGACATCAAATAAGCCTTTTTGATAAACGAGCGCAGAGTCAGCTAACCAATTGTAAAAGAATGGCTTATAAAAAATACGAACTATTTCAGAAGTTTGCCAAGCAACTCGTCAAGCGATTTCTCATCGGTGACCTTGGCGTCGACAAGCTCGCCGTGGCTGATGAAATAGGATGTCGGAAGCTTGGTGACATTGTATTGTCCTATGTATTTGGAGTTTGCGCCCTGCGAATCGCAGACGCTTATCCACGGCATGTTTTGTTCCTTGACGACTTTTGCCCAAAGAGTCTTGTCGAGATCGAGAGCGACCGAGTAGATTTCGAGCCCACGGCTGTGATACTTGTCATAGAAGTGCTTGAGGACGTCGAGATTGAAGCGGCACTGCTCCGGATCTGAAGCCGTCCAAAAATGCAGCATCACGAGCGGCGCGTTCACCTCGCTGAGCTTCACCTTCCTTGCGTTGATGTCAGGCAGATCCACATCAAGGAACGAGACAGGCTCTGCATTGCGGAGGTTGTTGAGCAGGGACATATAGTCCATCCTCCGCTTCGCTTCGTCACGAAGTGCCTTGACATATTTTGACTTGGGATATACAGTCTCAAGAGAATCGGCAACGTTGAGCATCAGAATACCATCCGTCTCCTGGCCGAACACCGGAAGCTCGCCGGTAAAGGACTGCCAGAACACAGGTACAACGGTAAGCGAATGGCTATTCTCGAGAACATATTTCACGGCGCTGCGGTAATAGTCCACGTATGCCTGCCCGAGGTCGCGCTTCGCATGGGATATTTCCGCATCTGTAACTGCCCTGTCAAGATCGTATGACAGGTCTGACATCTGCTCGGACACTGCCTTGAAGTCCGCATCTATCTTCTGTAAACGCACGCAGTCATCAGAGCCACTCACGCTGTAGCCGCCAATGGTGTCGAGCACAACGTCCACCTTGTCACCGCGGTCAAGAAGCAGGGACGCCACCTTCTTCTGGCCGGCATAAAGATAGATGAATTCCGGTTGGCCCTTTTCGAGAGCCACCTTGCAGACAGCCTTGCCGGACTTGCCGAGATTGAGTGTGTCAAGAACGGTGTACTTATTGACGTCCAAAGCCTTGACGACGATGTCGCTGCCGGAGTTTCCTGTCACGGTGATTTTCGCTCCGCGGGAACATCCTGCAAGCGAAACGGCTGCAATCAATGCAAGAATAAATATTTTGTCAGTTTTCATAAGATTCAGAAAATAAAAAAAGGACAATGGCCGAACATGCGCCAGCCATCATCCTTAAAGATTAGAGTGCATTGAATTCACGCAATATGTCCGAAGCAATCCGGGTCATTTCCTCAGGACTCACTTCCACATGCTTGCCGAAAGCCATGTCAGACTCTTTCTGGAGAGGAACGAGGTGAATGTGCGTGTGCGGAACCTCCATTCCGAGAACTGCAACGCCCACCCTCTTGCACGGGACTGCCTTTCCGAGCGCCGTCGCAACCTTCTTTGCGAATGCACAGAGCCCGATGTAGGTCGGGTCGTCAAGCGCGAAGATGTAGTCATTCTCGACATTCTTCGGAATCACGAGCGTATGTCCCTCAGCCATAGGATTTATATCGAGGAATGCGTAGAAATTATCATCCTCGGCACATTTGTATGAGGGAATCTCCCCCTTTGCTATGCGTGTGAAAATCGTTGCCATAAGTCCAGTCTTTTAGATGCGTCCCGACAGACTACAAAGTGATATCAATAATCTCGAACTTGATGATGCCAGAAGGTACCTTCGCCTCCACGATTTCGCCCTTGGAATGTCCCATCAGAGCCTTTCCGATAGGAGTCGTCGCCGCGAGCTTGCCCTTTGTAAAATCCGCCTCAGACTCGCCCACGAGGGTGAACTCCATTTCCTTGCCGAGCGTAAGGTTCTTCACACGCACCTTATTGAGCATCTGCACCTTGTCAGTGCCGATCTGGGACTCATCAATAACCCTGGCATTGGCAAGCTGGTCCTGAAGCTTGGAGATGTTGAGTTCCAGAAGTCCCTGAGCCTCACGCGCCGCCTCATATTCAGCGTTTTCGGAAAGGTCTCCCTTATCTCTTGCCTCCGCAATCTGAGCGGAAATCACAGGACGCTGGGCAATCGCGTCAGCCAAGTCCTTCTTGAGTTTGTCCATACCCTGCTGGGTAACATAATGAATAGCCATAATATTTCTTTTTTATGTTATATACTACCAAAAACCGCCAAAGCCGGCGAAGAGCAAATTTGCCTTCGCTGCTTACGGCGACATTAAAATAAACAGAGCCCCGCTTTCAACGAGCGGAACCCCAACTACCTCTGCAAAGATAGGCAATTTTTTCATCGAAGCAACAAATAATCCCGAAAAAGACAGCGAATCTTCGGAAATGCGTACCTTTACAGTCCTTCACCTATGAAATCTGAAGTCAACGGATATCTCGGAAAAGGTCGTCAAGGACGACCTGGCTCTGGATGCTTCCCGAATGCTGATTATTCTTCAAACCATAGGTTGTCACCAGTGTAAGGTGGAGGGCCTTGCGGGTCTTCGTTGTCGCGCGGAAGAGTTCACGGCGCTCAAGGAGTGTTTTCTCATACTTCCCTGTGATTTCATATTCCCCTAAGGAATATTTCATTTCACAGAGATTTATAACCTGATCCCTGCGGTCTATGACCAAATCAATCTGGCCGCCGGGATGCTCATCATTTGCCAGACAAAACCACGAGCAGACATCGCTCTGCACGCCGCCTATGCCAAGAGCGGCCTTGATTTGCGGTAAATGGTGAAGGCATAGTTGTTCAAATGAATATCCGCACCACGTACGGTGTTCGGGAGAATCAAGCATATTGGTCCAAAGATGCTCATCACGACTATTGCTGTTCTTCACATAACGGAGGTAAAACAGCGTGAACAGGTCAGTCAGCTGATAGAGGACATCGCGTTCAACCTTGCCGAATGCGGAATATCTGCGAAGAAAGTCACAAGCACAGAGATTGTCCAGTGCTTTGCTAAAATTCCCGCCATCCTCCTGTTTCAGCGCGGACATCATCTCTGCCCGTGACATGCCTTTGGTTTTTTTTGCAAGAAGCTCAACAATACTCCGATATAAAGACGAATCATTGAAAAGCGAACGGAAGAGGAACGAGTACTCATCCTTCAATTCGGCATTTTCGGAGAAAAAGAGATAATCGATGTTCTGAGGAAGGCTGTATGATTTGCGGAGCATTTCGAGATAGTATGGGGTGCCTCCGAAAATCATATATGCCTCGGCTATCTGGTAACGGTTCCAGACAACTCCTTTTGCTTTCAGATAATCCTCCGCTTCGGAAAGGGTAAACGGAGAGAGTTTTATCCTGCGGGTAACACGATTATGTAAGCCACCCTTGCTGCCCAAGAGATGAGACATCATCCATGTCGTGGCAGAGCCGCAGACTATCATCTTAAGGTTGCTTCGGTCTGCTGCCCAGCTATTCCAGAACAATTCAAATGCTTTGATGAAACGGGAACGCGGTGTGTCTAGCCAGGGCAACTCATCAATAAATACGACCGATTTCCGGTTCTCCGGCAAATTCGAAAGATAATGTTTGAGCTGGTCAAATGCATCAAACCAGTTTTCGGCTTCCGGATATGGTATCCCGGAATACTCGCACAATTGCTTATTGAAGAACCTCAGTTGCTCCTTTTTAGTTCCTTGGTAGATTCCTGTCAGATAGAAACAGAATCCCTCCTTAAAGAAATTCTTCACAAGGAAGGTCTTGCCGATACGCCTTCGCCCATACACAGCCACGAGTTCAGCCTTGTCAGATCCGTAACATTCTGAAAGGACTGACTGTTCTTGCCTTCTTCCTATTATTTTTTCTGCCATAATACTTAATATTACTCGTCCGCAAAGGTATAAAAAAAAGACTTACGGACAAGCATTTTTGATTTTTGCTTATCCGTAAGTGGTAAAAAATTTGACTTACGGACGAGTAATACGATTTTTTACTCATCCGTAAGTCATCTAATTTAAGGATTTTGAATTTCATCACACCAAGCTCCACGAAATGACAATTTGAGAGAGGGGTCGACTAAAAAGGGTCGGCCTCTTTTTTTGTACGCCAGGCTCCGCTGCGGCGGCAGCTTGCCTCTTCGAGGACTTCGCTCACTTCGTTCGCTCCGGCCCCTCCCATCGTCATCTGCGTCATCGCTACGCGATAACTTGCTGCCGACGGCCCCCCTGCCCGTGTCGAGGGCACTGAAAAAGTCCTTGGCTATAGCGTAATTATCCAGTGAATTATCGATAATTGTTTGGTGGTTTGCTGAATATTTTGTATCTTTAAGTAGTTGGATGATAATCACCTATGCTCAATACACAACAGAAAATCAAGTTTAGTGAGCACGCAGTTCTTTACGACATGCTCATTCCTAAGGACAATAAATATCGTCTTATTGATGAACTTATTGATTTCAGTTTCATCTACGATGAGTTGAAAGACAAGTATTGCCCCGACGTTACTCTTTGACGCAGCGGACATTTGCTCCGTAGGCACGAGCACCGTAGCCAGACGGGTCGTAAAGAATTTGGCCAGTCCTTTCAATGCCTACATAGACATAACCCCCGTTCATGAACAAGCAATTGGCACGTCCCCAGCCGTCCAATTCATTATCCGCGATGTCTGCCGCCCAATAAAGCATCTCCTCGCAGGCATACTGAGGAGAACCGAACAATCCGAGCGAGCCTGATTTTGGGAAATAGGCATTGTTGCCTCCATGATTCCAGACAAAACCATAGCCATTCTCATCCTCGGTCCAATTGTCGGCTGTCTTGTTCCCGGCCTCGTCAAAGTCCGCGCCAATCTGAGAGTAGCCCAAGTCCGCAGTAATGGTTCCGAACGCTTGTGACTTAGGTACTGCATATCCGGCAGGACACGGGTCGAAGATAGTTTTGTAGTTCACCTCCGTTGCCGTATTGCCCCAAAGGTTTGAAGCAGACTGTTCGTCAGTAGTATTGTCCGGATCCATTATATACCAGTCACACTTTATACCGCCCGTATAGACAGAATGGATTGAGATGAACTTCTCCGGATTCGCAACGGAATATGTCATATTTCCAGGTGCATGATACGTAACAATCGCCTCCTCCGCAGAGATGCCACGCTTGCCGTTGCCTTTTTGCTCATTTTTGACATTCGCTGACGGACGGAGTTTTAACTGCTCGGCATATTTGGCGTTTTTGGTATTCGCATCATCAGTACTGTAAATAGTAGGAATTTCGACAAAGTCTGCCACCGACGGAAGGAACGGATCTTTGCGTCCCCATTGGTAGAAAAGTCCACGAGTGTTCTGAACCTCTGAAGGAACAACACTTAGCGCACCAAGATTGCGGTCCATCCAGACGAGCCCATTATCGTCGGTCTTTGTGGCGATTTCCTCTGCACTCACCCAGATGTGCCAGCTCCAAAGAATCTCCCCGGCGGCATCGCATACGGCAATCACCGCATTACCCGGTTCGGTTCCCGTTGTAAAATAGACATTTCCGCCATCAAAGACAGGTTCGCCGTCAATGACGTATGTACTGCGGGTGCGATCGCCGTCGAGAGTCGCCTCCCAGACAAGCTCAGCATAGGCAGCTCCATTAATTTCAACTCCGCAGGTTTCAATATACTTAGAGTTTCCGTCTCCCTTGCCGTTACCCTTCACCGTAGCGGGAAACTTATAGGTCACGCCAAGAGCGGTTATGTAGCAGTTGGCTGTCTCTCCGTCCGCGGCAAGGCTTACCGGAGTGCTTACCTGCACGACCCTGATGTCGCGGCAATCAGTGTAGTCCTTGTCGCCGCAGATGACTGAAACCACTCCATAACGAGTCTTGCCGGTGGTGTTTTCATCGGCCGTGAATATGACGCTGTTCTCTTCCGGATTAGCGGAGATGCTGAGCCAAGTGTAGTCGCAGTCGTAGTACCATTCTCCGTTGGCGTTCACGAGAACGGTCTTCGTGCCGCCATCTACAGGGAAAACGACCTGAGTCGATGACAGTTCGACATTCCCGACAAGAACCTCCTCGACTGGAGCCTCCGGAGCCACAGTCTTCTCGCAGGCCGCAAAAGAGAGAACCGCTGCAGCCGCACAAAATATGTTTATGTATCTTTTCATTTTCTTCTGTTCTTATTTACTTTGAAACTTGGGGAATCTATTTCCATCCGTTCTTGCCGGTTGGAATTGCATCGTAGTCGCTCAGACCGGTGCAATTCATGAAGCAGCCTGTTCCCTGTATGCTTGAGTTATAAATGGACGTATCATATGTTTTACGTTCATAAAGGTGCACCTTGACACCGCTGTGTTCAGTGTATGGAGACTCGCCCGTGAGGGATGTACAGTTTGCGAATGTGTAGCTGAAATACCTCGCTTTCTTCGCTTTGTCGAACAGACCGACAGGGACAGACTTGAGGGAAGTGCAGTTTATGAAGCATTCCTTGAAACTTACGGACGCCGTGTTTGGAACACTGTCAAACAATCCTTCAGGAATCGTATCAATACCGGTGCAGCCGGCAAAGGTGTCAACAAATGTCACCGCTTTCGTACATTTTGCAAACAAACCGGCAGGAATGTTCTTTAGTGAGGTGCAATTCCAGAAAAGGTTCGTGAAGTTGGTCACCACAGGACACCCGTCAAAAAGACCTGACGGAATCTCCGAAAGCGAGCTGCAGCCCCAGAAAAGATTGTTGAAATCGGTAACTTTTGAACATTTTGCAAAAAGACCGGCAGGTACGGACTTCAGGGCAGTGCAGTTGTAGAAGAGCTTCTGGAATTTGGTCACGACTGTATTGCTTGCAAACAGATTCTCCGGCACGCTCTCAAGGCCAGCGCAGTTAATAAAAACGGAGTCAAAGGTCTTCACGCCGGTCATCTTTGCGAACAGTCCTCCCGGAACGGTCTTCAGAGCAGTGCAACCCTTAAAGATGCCATTGACTGTGGTAACTTTTGTGCATTTGGCAAACACATCCGGAGAAATGTCTGTCAGAGCCGTACATCCCTGGAACACATAGTTCAGACCCGACATAGCAGTGGTGGCAGGAAAGACATTTGCACCGACCGTTGTCAACGACGTACAATCGTTGAAGCAGGAACCGAATGTTGCATTTGCCGCAGTTATGAATCCGAACAGATTGTCCGGCACAGACTTCAGTGCCGTGCAACCCCAGAAGACATTTGTGCAAGTATACAACTTGGCTGCCGAGCCTGTCAGCATGGTTGCAGGAAGAGATTCAAGCGATGTGCAGCCGTAGAAAAGATTACCTATATTTTTGACATTAGTGCAGGCATTTGCGAAACCGTCAGCAACAGTCCTGAGGTTTACGCAATTCTGAAAGCAGGCATTGAGGGTTGTAATTTTTGTAGCCACGGCGTCAAACACATCCGCAGGAATAGTGGTAAGCCCCTCGCAGCGGAAGAATGCCTTAGACATATCAATTGAAGTTGATTTCTCTCCGAATCCCTCGAATAGCCCAGCAGGAATCTCCGTGATGTTGGTTCCATAGAACATTGAAGCCGCGGCAGTAGCATTCACAAGTCCCTTCAGCATTCCGGCATGCAAAGGCGTATTAAATACAGCGTTCGCAAAAAGCTGATCGATATACTTAACCCCGTTCAGACCCTCGAAGAACCCGTCAGGAATATCCTCTATCGTTGCCGCCATAAACATCTGACGAATCTGAACAGATGATGCGGTGTTACTTTTGAAAAGGCCGGCAGGAAGTTTCTTGACATGAGAGCCGTAGAAAAGCCATGCAAAATCATTCACATCCGGATTGTTCGCGAACAGGCCTGCCGGGACAGTCTCCATCTCCGAGCAATAGGCAAACAGCCCATTGAATGAAGTCACTTTCGTGTTTTTGGCAAACAAGTTCTCCGGAAGAGTCGCTATCTTGGTGTAGGCGAAGCATTGGGTAAACTTCGTCACATTAGGACAAGCGGCAAAAAGCCCCTCAGGAACATCTATCACATTGCCGTCCTCAACCTTTGCCCCAAGTTTGACATTGCCTACTCCGCATCCGGAGAAAGTGTAGTCAAATGCAGTCACATTCGGACAGTTCGCGAACAGCTTTTCCGGAATAGCCTTGATTGCGGCAGTAGATTCAAACGTACTTTGGAATTTGGTAGCCTTGGTGGCATATTTGAACAGGTCCTCAGGAATCTCCTTGAGACGCTTGCAGTTACTGAACGATTCCGTAAAGTCAGTTACGTTCTCGAATGAGCCGCAGGTATCCCCCGGAATATTCTCAAGAAATTCCGAAGATTTGCACATGCTCTTGGCCTCAACGACACCTAACTTGCCCCAAGAGATGATGTTGAGTATATTGACGCTCCATGTCGCTGTTTCTATGCTATAGAAACTGTTGTCTGAAAGGTCATACGCAGGAGCTGTTCCCTTAACCACCACAAGATATTTCCCGGCTTTCTTGTACATGTGGGAAGGAGCAACGCTTCCGTCAATGTGTTCCGGCTCGGAGCCGTCTCCCCAATCGACAGTAACATCCACCGTCTTTATGGCCTTTGTCGGAGCCACACCGCATTCTGTCAGAATCGTGTTGTCATTGTTGATACGGTATTCCACCATGAGTTCCTCCGTGTCCTCGCCAATCTGGATAACCTTAATCTTGCCCAATGCAGTATTATCCAGTTCTCCGACAAGAACCTCAACTTCACCTTTCCTTTGCTTGTTGTCGGAAGAAGGATTTATGTTGATGGTTATCTTGCCTTCTGATTCTGTGACCGAATACCAGTCATCGCCCTCTACAGGCGAGACTTTCACTCCGAGTTCAGGATTTGAAGTGAAGGAAATCTCATTCACCCCACCCTTTCCGTCGCAATGCGCAATGTTTGTGGAAAGTTCAATATATGCCTTTCCATCCTGACTTATTCGAATGATGTCCGTTGCCGCATCTTTGCCGACACCGGCCGTCAGTTTCAAATCCACAGTTCTTTCGGATGTCGCCGTGTTCTGATGGGCTGAAAGCTTGAGTCCGCCTTCCACTTTTTCAACAAGCAGCCACTGCGAGGTACACTCGAATTTCAAGTCCTCCTGATTAGTCTCAATCTTAACCTCAGAGGCGAGTTCTCCGAACGCAGGAAAGTGGACTGAATTGGTTGAAGGAGTTATCTCCGGCTGTCCTGCCCAATTCTGCGAGACATTTATCACATAGCTTGCAGTCACGTCATTAGAGTCATAAGCAGTCAATGTGAGTTCGACCGTACGGACGGCGTCACTTTCGTTGAGTGGGGCGGAGATTGTCAGATAGTGCTTGTCAGCGGAAACAGAAAGCCAACTTTCGTCTGAAAGGCTGTAGTTCCATTCATCAAGATTGGTCGAAACGGCAACGACCACTTCGCCGCCCTTTGTCTTGAAATTCAAATCAGCGGCAGTACCGTCCGCCGAAGGGACAAAGAGTCCGTTGTCAGAGCTGACCTCAATGCGGGCTTTCCTCTCCGGTCCGGTAGGGCCATCGGTTGGCTCAAGATTATCCTTTGCGCAGGATGCGACAAGCGTCATCATTGCGGCAGCAAGAAAATATATCGTCTTTTTCATATTATTTATCTATCATTAAATACTTATTCGCCCTCAGCTTCATTATTCTCGTCAGCAATAACCCGCCGAAGCTCGATTGTGCTTCCGTAAGGCATATACAGACCTTGGAACGGTGTCAGCACCGGAGAAGAAAGTCCCATGTGCATGTATGAGAGGCAAATTCCGTAAACTATCGGAGTCTCGCCTTCCGCCGTTTCAGGAGAAAGAGGAGTCGTGGATATGGATATGGTGTTGCCGTCTTCGAAAACTACACAAGGAAGAGATGCGGTGGTGCTGCTCACAAGACGTAGATTGTTGCCATCGACTCTGTATCCGACAAAGAAGCATGGCATATACTCTGCAGGATCCTTTGCTGAATAAGGAATAAGAACCTGCCCCACATTCCAAAGGGTCGGAATCTCAAGAGAGCCTGTCTTCGCATCAAAGTTCACAGGAACATCTTGACCCTCCACAAGGAAATCCTTGAGTTTGTAAGAAAAACCATACTTATCCTCAACAAGTTCAACTTCCGAAGTATAAGACTTGCTCGCCGGCTTTTCCGGAAAAACCTCACGAAGGGTACCGCTCTTTCCCACAGAATAGCATGTGCCCTGCATAGTGCTTGAGCTGATGTACGAAACATAGTACCAAGTCTCGGCATAGATGTCATATTTGCCCAACAGGCTAAGATACTTGTTGTCGGCAACAGTCTCCTGTGTGAAGGAATATTCGAGAGAGGCGTCGCCAGATGTCACCTTCACCTTGCCCGTCAAAGCGGCATTGCCCTCATTCGCCGGAGCGGTGACAGTAACGGTGGCGGCATCATATGCGATTGTAGCCCAGTCGCATTCCACCAATTCGGCCGTCCATCCGGAACTGGCCTCAACACTGAACTTATACTCGCCTCCACGACAGTCGAACACATATCCTTCGACCGCGGTGGTCTCCAGGACCTTGGCGCTGCCGGACTCCTGAGCCACTGTTATCGTCTTGTCCTCCACGGCCGCATCGCTGAACGTAAGAGTCACGACAGCCCTACGGACAGACTCGGTTTCATTCTCAGTCACGCTGACAACAATAGCCTCGTCTCCATCAGGCTCCACGCCGCACCAGGTTTCGGAACTCTGTACGGACGAGACCGCCAGACCGTCCCCCTGAAGTTTCACATAGACAGTTTTCTGCGACTCGGCCCGGTCAAAGACCAGACTCGTGGCAGACAATGTAGCCTCCGGAACCATAGTGACGGGTTCCTCCTTCCCGCATCCAATCACCGAAAGGATGCCAAGAAACAGTGTTGTTAAGCCAATAGCCCTTTTCATACACACTACTTTTGTTTTGTTAATATTTATAAAATACCTTTGATAGTCTAAGAAAAATCCCTCGATGAATTTCTAATTCAAATCCTTTGCTGCCGATTCTCCGAACTTCCACGACAACTTTCCGCCCCAGTACATGAACGCGGCTCCGAGTTCGCGGTCGGAAGGAGTCATCGCCTTCATATAGAGCACACTGCGGTTCGTGTCGGCGCAGCCGGGAAGCGCCGCAGGAGTTTTGCCTGCCACAGACGGAGCGGATTCCCCTGAAGAGAGTTCCGGTGCTCCGAGCGGCCAGTAGGCATAGGCCTGACGGACCTGGCCCTGTGCCGCGAAGACGCCGGCAAAATCCGATATTGAAGAGAATTCAGAGGTCGTATTATATGAATCCGAAGTCCTCTTCATCGTGAACGGTCCAATCGGGTAGTCACCGTAGGTGTAGCCCTCGTCAGCGGAGTAGTAAAGCACCGAACCTGAGGTTGTTATGAGGGTTATCTCCATCGTGGAGACGGTGTATTTCTTCCCGTTGTAACTCTGAATGGCACAGCGCATTCCGGCCTTCTGCCCGTCCTTACCCATAACCCCGGACATCGCATAGAATTTACCCGCCATAGGGACATACTTTGAGGTCGAAGGATCCAACACCCTCGCGCAGTAGAGAACATCAGCCATTCCGAAGGAACCGTAGTTGGCATTCTCAGCAAAGACCTGATTGTTCATTATCGACAGCGTCCCGTCCTCGGAGTGATACTCACCCTCAACGGTAGCGACAAGCGCGTTGCGTGGAGCGGATATGCCCCAACCGTGGATGTAGTATTTCTTGCCGGTCGTTCCAGGAGCAATCGTAACGGTCATCTTGATGGGTTTGGAGGAGAGCTCAGAAGTGGAGCTTGTCACTTCCCATGTTCCGAGCCAGGCCTGCCAGCCATCCGTAACTTCGCCAGCCGCATCTGTTCTGAAGGCTTTCTTATACACGGCTGAAGTGGCTGTGTTCCCGTTATGTCCGAACGCCACAAGATAGTAATCCTTGTCCGCTTCGAGCGAAGAAATCTGTACGGCCTTGCCTCCTGTGTTCAAGAAAGCTCCGATGCCTCCCTGACTCATGAGGAAGGTGTCGATTGCCTTTATGAGTTCGTCTGAAGTGCCGTAGTGGTCGACGAAACTCTTCTCATAAATGTTCCAAAAATATGTGTCAGTGTTAGCCGGAGACACGGAGACAATCGCCCCCTTGTCGGTCGGGTTGGTCACCGAAAGAATCAGCGCATTGCTTTCGCTCGCGCCTGAAAGCGTGAACTTCTTGCGAGCGACGGCGGTCGTGACATGGTCGAGATCATAACCGAAGGCCACCACGCAGTACTCCGTGCCCGGTGTCATGCCCGAATAGTCCTGATAGTTCGAACCGACATGAAGGTTATTGGCTATGCCTCCGTAGCTTGAGTATGCGCTCTCAAGTTGCATAACGAGCATCTGGTCGTCGTCCATCGCATCCGCGTCCGAGCCGAGCAGGACATCATAGAAATAGGTCTCGTCGTCCTTTGACGGCACCACGCTAATCCGCGCTGAAGAGGATGACTTTTCATCGACGTCGAGCGAGAAGGTCATGTCGCTGTTGATTATGTTCTCTTTCCTCTTCAGCGTGTAAGGTCCGACAGGGAAGTTACCATAGACGAACTGTGACGCGGATGAGAAATTGTATATGTTTCCGTTCGCGTAGAGGAAGTAGTCCATTCCTGAGAAGGTGTATGGAGCGGAGGAGTCTGCTGTGAACTGGTTGCCGACCACCTTTGCCGTGCCGTCCTCATCGATACGGCCTATCATTGCCGCAAAACCGCCCTCAGTGATGAGGTAGTAGCCGTCGCCGTGGTCAAAGCGTCCGAAATGGCAGATATAGCCGGAGACGGATGAGTCTGAATAGCGGCTTGCCGCGTAGGCATTCACGAAGTAGAGGTAGCCTGTTTCAGAGTCAAATCCGGCAAGGACAGGAAGGGTTCTCGCAATGGATATGCCCCATCCTACAACCTTGTAACTTTCGCAGAAAACATTTTCAGAAACGATTATGTCGAATGAAACCGGCTTGCCGAGAAGTTCCGCAGAGGTGCTGGTCACAGTCCATGTGCCAAGCCATTTTTTATATGCCTCCTGAACGTCCGCAGAATATTCTTTGGTGGTAAATTCCTTGACAGAGAACTTGCCCGCTCCAGCATCCTCATCATAGACGAACGCGAAGATGCAGTATTTCGTAGATGGTTTCAATCCGGTAAAAGTATATGTATCAACGCTGTAGTGACAATGATCGACTAACGTTCCGTCCGAATTGAGCACATCGACAATCTGTGACTCCGTGTATTTCGTAATCTCAGAAACGGGGAGAACGTCCCAATAATACATAATGTCATTATGCTCCGGAGTCACTTTCACAGTGGTTTCCGTGCTTCCGACGTCGAGCAGCTCAAACTCGAACCCCATATTGACCAATTTCTCCCCCTCAACAGTCGTAAATTCGGAAGAAAATATGTCCGTGACTATATCCCCGTTGTCCGAAACTCCGTAGGCGAAGGCGACATATTCAGTCTCGGGCGACAGACCGCTGATGATTCGAGGAGACGAGCCGGAAAGACGATTTTTGGATATATATTCCTTGAAATCAATCCCTTCCTCCGCGGCATTCATCTTCAAATCGATGATGTTATCGGAAGCAAACTCGTTCTTGTCGGAATAGAGTTCATAAATATCGCGGCGGACGGCTGAAAGGCAGTATTTCATGTTCATCTTCGTCGGAACGGCCGAAAGTTTCACGGAATTTCCCGTGATGTCGGAAACATTTATCTTGAACGAACAGTCAATTTTCGTCGCTTTCGGAGCTTCTTCGACATCCTTTGTGCAGGAAAGGACAAGGAGAAACGATGCCGTCAGGGCAAACACCGCAGTCAGTATATTTGATACTTTCTTCATAATCAAATCATTATTATCATCAGAAACTATAGCCCACTCCGCAGGCAAATGTATTCTTCATCGCCCCGAGGGCGGCGTTCCAACTCAGGTCAAAGCTGAATCCGTACAGATGGATACCAAGGCCGAGGGAGCCGTAGCTTGGAAGGCCGTTTTTCTTCGACCCGTAGTGGAGTCCGGCGCGACAGAAAATCATATTGTTCCAAGAGTATTCAGTAGCTGCCGAAGGTGATATTCCGAAAGGGCCTCCGAACCAGCACTGGCCTTGAACCGCTCCGTAAAGGCTTGATTTTCCGAAGTTCAGTCCATATCCGGCTTCGAGACCGGCACTCATTGGAAGTGCGAAGTTCTGTCTGTCAGAGGACTTTACGGCGGTGCCGAGATTCTTCGCGAATGCCGTGACATTGACCCCGCATTTTCTGAAAGTGAGGTTAACATCGGCGGCGAATGCGTCCAGTTTGCTGTCTATCCCGCGTGAACCAGCCCAGTTGAAGGCCGCGCCCACGGACAAGCAGTCGATTATTCTGAAAGCCACGCCGGCACCAGCGACAGCGTCCATCGGACGGAAATCTGAAAGGGCCACGCCATATTCGTCCATACGATGCTCAATAGGATAGGCAGCCACGGAGACTCCCGCCGTCACAGCCCATCTTTCACTAATGTGCCAGAGTGCTCCGAAGTCGGTCATGCTCGCCTTTGTCACGGACGGCTGCCAAAGGCTGTAGCCTACTCCCGCATGAAAGGTCTTTGAGGAAAACGCGGCTGCGGAGACATTGCCCCAATGCGAATACGCATCGTCTGAAACGGTTCCGAGACCTGACATGGAGGAACGTACGGCTCCGTGGGTACGGTCCAAAAACGGAAGCGCGGATGTGGAGACGGCGGATTCCTGCGCCGAGGCGAGAGCAGGGGCGAACAGCAGGGTCGCCGCAATTAATTTTCTGATATTAAAGAACTTTCCCATATTCATAAACTCTCTGATTTTCACAAGTCCTTTCATTTCTTCACGAATGTCGATGTCCCGTAGGTCTGCGAGCCCATCCTAAGACGGACAGTGTATCTCCCCGGCGCTAGTGCCCCGACTTCAACCTTCAGTGGAGAGTTGATTCCGAGTGTCTTTCCGGCGCTATAAACGACTGTCCCCGCCTGATTGGCGAAGGTTACGGATGCATCAATGCTGTCGGCTCCCGGACGTATGTTGATGTGGTCCGTCGCAGGATTCGGATAAACGTCAAGCGGAGAGGCTGAATCCCTCACGACAAGAACGAAACTCTGCGATGCCGATTCGCCCTTTGCGTCGGAGGCGGTGAGCGTCACTTTCGTGCGTCCGACTTTTCGGCCTGTAAATGTCACCTTACTGCCGGAAACCTCAGTGGCGACAACACTCCTGTCCTCAACGCTAACGACCGCGAAGAGTTCCTCATTGTCCTTGTCGGAGAACCAGTTGTTCACGTCGAACGTACCGGTTCCCTTCACCCCGTTCACGGCAAGTGTCCCGATTTCCGCAATCTGCACCGGAGCATGATTGACCTTCACGGTGTAGGGAACCTCAAGCACGGTGGCCTTTTCATATTCATCGGTGAGCGTGAGCCTGTACCAATGCTCGCCAGGCGTGGATTTCACTCCGGAAATCTCCACCTGGACGATGTCCTCGTCAAGTTTCTCGAAGGACACGGCCGAAGGCTCGTCACAGGTCCAGATGAAACTTACAGCATGGCCATCCGGGTCGGAACCGGTATAGACCCTCAAGGCAGTTTCGTAAGATTCGAGAGAGACCGGGGTATTGTCATTCACGGTGATTTCCGGAGCAGTGTTGCCTCCTGTGGTGATTTCAGCAACCTCGGTCAAAGGCGACTCGTTGCCTGCAAAGTCGAGGGCAGAAACCGCATACCAATATTTAGTATTGAAGTCCAATCCCTTCAGGCTTATCTTTCTATAGCCGTCCTCCGTGGCTTCAAGCGAAGAGGCAATGAAAACGACCGTTGATGCTGAAGCCGGGCTGAGGGAGGTGAAGGCAGACTTGCTGTAATAGACCTTATAGCTATAGGCATATTCCGCGTCAGGGTCTTTCGGAAGGTCGGCTATGATGTTCAACGTGTTGGAGCTGGCTGCGGCCTCAAGATGGGCAACGGCCTCCGGAGGCACTGTGCTTATGGACGAGAGAGCGTTTACGGCATTTATCATTCCCTTGCCAAGTTTGCCGGTCATCGTCGGGTTGTACTTATAAATCGACTCATCGCAGCTGTTCACAATGGTCTCGAAGAGCTTGTCGCAGGTGTATCCCGGGCCTCCGCAGGCAGAAAGCGTGAGGGCAGCAAGACCGGAGACGTGAGGGCAGGCCATCGAGGTCCCCTGGAGGTAGCCGTACTTCGCGCCGGGGAGTGTGCTGTAAATCCCGCCCTCGACAAGACGCTCGTTTCCGCCGGGGGCGCAGACACTCACCCAATCGCCGTAGTTGGTGTAATAGGCGGCCTTTCCGTCAGGACCTATGGCTGCCACCGAGAGAACCCTCTCGTACTTTGCCGGATAGGCGTAGTCCTGCGCGTCGTTTCCGGCGGCGAAGATGACCAGTCCGCCCTTCATCGGGCCCGTCTGGTTGCCGTCGGCGTCCATTCCGGCGTGGTCGATGAAGTAGTTGATTGCAGTGACGTCACCGTCCGGCATCTCGGTCACGTCCTTCTTGTAGCCCCAGCTGTTCTGGGCAATCACGGCACCGTTCTCGGCCGCGTACTGAAAGACTTTCAGCAGGTTGGCTCCCTTGTCGGGCAGTGTCTCGTCCATAATCTGAAGGCACATCAGCTGCACGCCCTTCTGCGGGTGGCGGCCGCCGGCGACTCCGCAGACTCCGACTCCGTTGTTGTTCACCGCACCGACAGTTCCGGCGACATGAGTCCCGTGGTTTTCGGCATGGATGGCGGCCGAACCGGCGACGAAGTTGTAGCCGTGAATGTCATCACGATAGCTGTTGCCGTCGTCGTCACGTCCCTCCGTTCCATTCAGCTCCGCCTCGTTGGTCCAAAGGTTTCCGGCAAGGTCGGGATGTTCAATATCAACGCCGGAGTCGATGATTGCAACGGTCACGCTGCTGTTGCCATACACTCCGTAAAGGTCCCATGCTTCCTGAAGCTTTATATCCATTCCTGAGACGGCACTTCCCTGCCCGGTGCTGTGGTAGTGCCATTGCACCCCGTAGTAGGGGTCATTCATCGTGACGGTGCGGCTTTCGGGGATGTGGACCGGCTCCATATGGGCTATGCCGTCAACTGTCGAAAGTCCGGCAGAGGCCTTGGTGAGAGGAGTGGACTCGTCGTATTCGACGTCGAACCATTTGTGGAGTCCGGACTCACGCTGGACCTTCTCGAACTTGCCGCCGATATGGAAGGATGTCGCGACTGACTTTATCTCAAGGCCATCGATCTGAAACTGCGGAACATCCCCAAGGTTCACCTTTCCATCCGTGTCCGCGGCGGCAAGCAGTTCTTCCGCAAGGGCATCACTGACCTGAATGCGGACAAGTCCGGGAACGGCCGACGGGGAGTCGGTGAGCGCCGTCGAAACCTTCGGAGTCTCGGGCGCGTCAACTTCCTTTGCGCAGCCTACGGTCACAGCCGCCGTAATCATCAAAAATATATATCCGTATCTCTTCATATCTCTTTACTCCAGTTTCGTAAGTATTCTAACTTCTTGCGAATATTAAACTTATCTCATTTATCAAGCTCTCAAGTCCCGCGCACTCATCTTGGAAACTCAATAATCAGTCTGCCTTGAATGTTCCTGCATCGTAGGACTGCTTTATGCTGGTTCCTGAGACAAGTCCGAAAATCGGGAAGGAAATCTCCGTGGCGTCCTCGTTGAAGGTCCAAATGAATTCCTTGCCGGAATAGATGCTGTCGTCCTTAAGTTCAAACGGCATCAGGGCAGTCCCCGAGGCAAGATGGGCGTCAATTCCAGAAGATGTGACAGGGAAGGAAACGGTCTTCGCCTCTATATCGACATCGCCTACGATGTAGTTCACGTTGTTGTCTTTCGTGTAGTCGAGTCCCTGCGCGAGGGAATAGGCGCATACATTGCCGATGGTCAGCTTGTTTGAACTGCCGTTGTACTTCAGCACAATCTTGTGGTCCGGATAGGACTGCTCTCCCTGCTTGATTGTCGTATTGAGATAGGTACCCGAGTAGCTGTCCGCAATCTTGTACTGCCATGGTACGTCCGGCACATCTACAGAAATCTTGGAGGAGTATGCAGCCCCTCCGTCACAGGCAGCCACGGCCATAATCCAATTGGTCTTGCCTGGGGTCACCGGAACGCGGAGCGTATAGCTTCCGTTCCTCTGCCTCTTCGCATAGACGGCCTTAGGGTCCGAGAAATACTCGTCTTGCGAGGATAGCAGCCCCACTTCAAGATGCGTCATCTCCGGATCGATTCCCGAGACGAGCACGGTTGCAGAGACACGCTTTTCGTACTGATAGACATCCACCTTTTCGGCGATTCCGACCCTCGGCACGCGCCCGCCATCGGCAAACCCGGCCTCAACTTCGGTCTTCTCCGCAGCTTTCTGGCAGGAGCAGCACAGCGCCGTTGCCACAATCATATATTTCAAAATCCTTTTCATCATATCAATTTCTCACGTCGCACAAGTATTCTAACTTATTGTGAATATTAAACTTATCTCATTCATCAAACTCTCAAATCCCACGCACTTTTTTCTGTCCACGTTACCCCTCTCCTAAATCCCCTCCCTCGGGGAGGGGACTTACCCTCGCCACAAGGGCTCAAAATGTGGTGTTTCGCACTTGCGAAACTTGAGTCAATTTCTTACGTCGCACAACCATCCGGAACTCATTTCACGGCCACCCCGAACGCACCATTGTCCCTGAGCCGCCACCGATGCAGCCTTGCTTTCGCTTTCATCCTCATCCGTAGTCTCTTTGCTCCACGGATTCTGCTCGGACTCGTCAATCTTGTCGTTCTCGGTGATTTCCTTCAGCGGCAGCTGGAACCACCAGAGATTGTCGTGCGCCGGCACCTTAATTCTGTTCGCCGGGGTGTGATTCGTTCCCTCGTAGCTGCGGTCTATTCCGCGTCCGTTACGGCGTATGTCGTAGTAGCCGTGACCCTCGCCCCATAGTTCTATGCGCCTCTGAATCTGAACATCTGCGGCAGTCACTGTGGAAGCGCTCCACGACGGATCACGCCTCGACATCAGCGTCGCGAGCGTTGCCGCCGCCTTGGCCCCATCCCCGAGCCGCGCTTCGGCCTCGGCCTGAATCAAAACCATCTCCGAAGCACGCATGTAGATGTAGTCCTGAAGCCACTGGTCCATGTAGCCGAACTTCCTCGCGGCATAAGGCCGTGCTGCGGCCGGGGTGCTCGGGCTGGCCTTAGGGTCGCCCTCCGGACCGTTGAACAGCCCCCTACGCCAGTCCGTGCGCGACATCCTGTCGTAGAGCGAGCGGTCAATCAGCTTGCCCGGCTGGTCAAGTCCTGCGTAGCCCTCGCAGTCGTTGCTCATGTGCGAGGAGAAGGAGACGTAGGTTGTCTGGGTCTCGGTCGTGTGATTGAATCCCCACATAAACTCGTTGTCCTCAAGGTTCATAAAGCCTCCGAGCAGGCGTTCGCGATCCATTATGTCATAGCCCTCGCGTGCCTTCTCGGCGGCAGAGGCGGCCTCTGCCCACTTCTGAACGAAGAGGTAGTAGCGGGCTGCGATTCCGTAGGCAACGCTCTGGTCAATCTCGTTTTTCGACGTCCTAACATATCCATCAAGAAATTTCAGAGACTCGGCGATGTTGTACTCAATGTGCTCCATCACAACGGAATATGCATTCCTCCCCTGACGTTCGTAGGCGACATCGGCAGGAATCCCATCCCTCGAAGCATACACCAGCGGAACGGAAGGAGCATCGGTACGCAGAGCCCCGGACTCATCGACCGGGTCCTGATAGAGGAGCATCAAGTACATATAGGACAGCGCCCGAATTGCATAGGCCTGCCCGAGATAGCCCCTCACCTGCACGGACGAAGGTTCCTCGCCCGCGGGGATATAGTCGAGAATCGTGTTGGCGTTGTTTATGAGAGTATAGTACTGCGTCCAGAACTGGTAGGTCCGGACATACTGTTCCATCCCGTAGTCGAAATTGTAGTCGAACTGTCCCCAGTTCTCTGTTCCATCGAGGACGATATCCTGTCCCATGAAGTCCGTCAGCATGTTGCAGAGCAGAAAACCGCCGTCGTCATGACCGGAATAGACAGTGAACGGCGTGACCATCCATGAGTAGAGTCCGGAGACGTATGAGAACAGAAATTCCGGCTCTTTCTCCACCATCTGGGCGGCCTTCGAGCCTGTTAGGTTTCCGGTAGAGTCTACATCAAACATCTTGCTGCATGAAGAAAGCGCCAATGCTGCGGAAAGAAATATAATCATTATCCTTTTCATATCCCCTTCAGTTTTAGAATGTGAACGAAACGCCGGCGGAGACGGTCCTGAGCGCGGAGTAGGTGAATCCGGTCGCTCCGCTGAACGACTTACGCACGTCAAGCCCGCGCCTGTGCGAGATGTACCAGAGGTTGTCTCCGATGACATAGATTCTGAGGTTCGAAATCTTCGCCTTCTGCATCAGCGTCTTCGGGAATGTGTAGCCGAACGTCACGTTCTTCAGGCTCAGGTACGAGGCCTTTGTGAGGAAACGAGTCGATGTCTGGGAGGCATCCTGATAGCGGTTCTGCACGCGTGGAACGTCGGTCGAGGTGTTCTGAGGAGTCCAACGGCGGAAGATGTCCTTATGCCAGTTGGTTCCGGCGGTACCGGCGGACATAAGCCCTTGGTAGTTCGTATCGAGAGTCCAGCCGCCAACCTGATAGGCAAGCTGTGCGCTCAGGTCAAAGCCGAAGAAGTTCCATGAGGAGGTTATTCCTCCATAGAGGTCCGGCACCGCGCTCTTTCCGGTCTGAACCATCTTAGCGTTTGCCGGCTCATGGACAGGCGAGCCATCCTTGCCGGTGTAGAGAGGTTCTCCTGTGGTCTCATCAACACCGAGCCATTCATACATATAGAAGTCGTAGAGCGAGCCGCCCTTCTTTCGCCAGTAATTCCCGGAAGCGTAGCCCTCCTCAGGTTCGTTGGACGGGAGCTTGGTTATTTTGTTTCGATAGGCAGTCCCGTTCACCGCGAGATTCCAGGAGAAGTTTCGAGTCTTGACCAAATCGGCCGCCACCTCGAACTCCACACCGATGTTCATCATGTCCATGTCGTTCACCAGCTGGCTTGCCGGATTTCCCTGCGACGGGGCGAGCGCACGATAGTAAATCATATCCTTGGTCTCCTTGATGAAGAAGTCCGCGTTCACCGAAAGCCTGTCGAAAAAGCGTGACTCGAAGCCGGCGTTGAAGTTATTGGATTTCTCCCACGTCACGTCCGGAGCGGCCCTGAACACCTTCACGATGGAAGCCTCGCCATCCACGCGGTCAATCCGGTAGAGGTCCTCATAGACCTTTGTCATTCCAATGTCGTCATTTCCCTGAGTTCCGTAGCTTGCCTTGAACTTGAGGTAGTCCACCCACGCCACCGGAAGAAGGAAAGACTCCTGCTTCGCGTTCCACGATGCTCCGACGGCCCAGAAACTGCCCCATCTCTTGTCCGGGGCAAACCTTGAAGAGGCATCGCGGCGATAGGATGCGGAGACGAAGTAGCGGTTGGCGTAACTGTACTCCCCTCTTGAGAAAATTCCTTGAAGAAAATAGGAAGTGCGGCTGGAACTGAGGTTCTGATAGACCACAGCATTGGCGAAATCTGAAACTGTCGGGTCAACGAAGTTCGTCATCTCGCCGGAAAGTCCGTAGGAAGTGTCACTCTTGATTTCGTGTCCCAAAAGTAGCGAGAGGCTGTGCTCGTGAGAAGGTCCAAAACTCGGAGTCCAAGACAGCAGCTGGTTGGTGTTCAACGCGGAGTAGCGGCTCGTGGATTGCCGTCCGCGGCCGTTCACCGTAGCTGCATCACCTCCGACAGGAGTGGTGTAATTATCTGACTTAGTGTTAAATATATCATAGGCGAGGTTCACCGTAAACTTGAGATCCTTCAGGATGTCGAAGTCCAGATAGCCCCTCGACGACATATTGTCCCTTACGGAATTCAACGTCGATGAAAGAAGCTGCCCGTAAGGGTTCGAGAGCTGTCCGTACGCCCTTTTCTCTCCCCAGTCGTAGAGCGTCTCCCCATTTTCGCTGTAGAGTCGTTCGCCCGTTTCTAGGTCGTACTGATAAATCGGATATATCGGGGCAATGTTCTGCCCGAAAAAGAAGATATTGGAATATGACCCCGAAGACTCAGCACCAAACTGATTCTGATTCGTGTTGGAGTATGCGATGTTAAGTCCGGCCTTCAGCCACTTTGCGACGTTCTGATCAATCTTCGCCCTCGCCGAAACGCGCCGGAATCCCGAATTGGGAACATATCCCTTATCATTGAGATAGGATACGGACATATACGCCTTCGTCTTCTCCGAACCTCCGGACACCGCAAGGGTATATTCCTGACGAATTCCCGACTTGAAGACGTCCTTGTTCCAGTTGTCCGTCCATTTGAGGGTCGTTGCTGCGGGATTGAGTTTCCCGGTTGCCGGGTCTATAATCTCACCGTCCTCAACACCTTTATATATATTATAGCGGAGATACCTGCTGATAAGCGAACCCGAAGCGTAGGCGTTCGCTTGCCCGAGTCCCATAGAGCCGCCGTAATAGACTTCATTGCGCAGAGCCTCCCAAGTCATCTCGTAATAGTCAGCCGGGTTCGTGATTATGTCGTAGGTCGGCACTCCACGAGAGTTCACTCCGACCTTCGCGTCAAATTCTATCCTTATCTTGTCAGAAGTCCCGCGCCTTGTTGTTATGATTATGACTCCGTTCGAGCCCCTCGCGCCGTACATCGAGTTCGCCGCTGCGTCCTTGAGCACGGTCATCGACTCTATGTCATGAGTCGGGAGCGAGTTCAGACTGCCCTCGTAAGGCACGCCGTCAACGACCAGAAGAGGTGACTGCGAAGCAGAGACGGAACCGAGTCCCCTGATGATTATGCTTGCTGAAGAACCTGGTGTGCCGGACGAACTGGAAGTCTGAAGACCGGCGACCGCACCCTCAAGCGACTTGGAGATGTTGGTCGACTGCATCTTGCTCAGTTTGTCTCCGCTTACCTGCGCCGCAGAACCGACGAAGGATGATTTTTTCTGGACGCCATAGGCCACGACGATGGTCTCGTCAATCGCCTGAGAGTCGGGAACGAGCCGGACCGTCAGCTCATCACCTGGAGCCGCCTTGACTGTCTGTTCGACATATCCGATTGAACTTATAAGGAGTTCTGCCCCACCCTGGGTGGTGAGACTGATGACGAAGCGTCCGTCATCGTCCGTCGAGACTCCCGTCGTCGTCCCCTTGACGAAGACACCGGCGAAAGGAACGCCCTCCCCGGTCACGGAATCCAGAACCTGACCCGTCACTGTAAGCTTTTGTGCCGATAAATTTAACGATACGAAAAGAAACAGTGCGGTTAACACTACATTTGTAAACCTCATTGAGAAATTTGATTACAAATTATTACTACTAATCTTTCCAAACACGCGTACAATCATTGGAAAACGGCATCGAAGTTAGAAAAAATCACGCTACTTACAATTTGGTTTTCAATGTTTTTTCACACCAAAAGCCAATCTGACGCGATTGTATTGCATTTTGATTCATATTTTGCATACAGTATCCGCGCCTCAGCTTTCACTTTTTAGAGAACTACACTATAAATTTAAAGCAAAATATGCAAAATTTCTATCATGGCGCTCAAGTTTGATAATATTTACATATATTTGCCAGTCAATTTTGACGTGAATCTATGCTTTTAAGCACCTACAAAGCGATTTTTCAAATTTTACACTAATATGAGAAGGTTCTGCTTACAGTTTTTAACATCATTCACCATTGCATCTGTCTTATTCTCAGGATGTACGGAAGATTTTCTCCAGACAGGAACGGGCGACGGAGAGTGCGAGGTGGAGTTCAGCATTAAGGTTTCCGAACCGACGGCCGAAGGCGCGACTTTTCTCATAACCAACAGCGGAAAGGATCGCAACACATGGTACGGCTTTGCCTACGACGATGTCAGCACCCCTGTTCAAGCCGCAATAAACCGCAAGGTACGCGAGCTATCTGCACTTGATGGAGGAGTTTCCGGAGTTCTTGAACGTGGCTCTAAGAGAATCAGAATCGAGGATGGACTTTCGCCCGCAACAAAATATATTTATGTGGTATTCGGACTCACTGCAGAAGGCACGGTCTACGGAAAGCCGGCGAGCTGCGAGTTTAAGACAGAGCATTCGGACATGAAATTCGGATTGGAGATCAGCGGAGAAACGTCGTCTTCAGTCGAGATTTCGGTCACGCCGTCAGGAGAGGGCGAATGGTACGCTTTCGTGACGGAGGATCTCACGGGCGATGCGATGGAACTGCTACGCACAAAAGTCGCCGCACTCGAAGACATCCCTTCAGTACTCAACTCGGGTAAGAAGTCAGTAAAGTTCGGAGAGCTGCCGGCATCAAAGAAGCTCCGCGCAATCGTCTCCGGCCTTGACGCGGACGGCACGGTGTTCGGAACGCCATCTATACTTGAGTTCCGCCTCACCCCTGACGCAACTCTCAACGAAAACTGGACTGTCACCTACGACGGCTATGTGAAACCGCAGGGTGCGGACAAGTCCTACCGCAAAATCACCAACACATCCACAGACAACGGCAGATATTTCATAGACGTGATCTCAGAAGAAAATCTCACTAAACTCTACAACAACGACATCAACGCCTATGTCAAGGCCGCCGTGTCTAACCTGCTCGTGAAATATCCGTCCAACTGGAATAAGTATGTATTCACCGGCACGAGCAGCATCTACTACACCCTACGCACCCGCAAGAGCTATTTCGCCGTCGCCATCGGCATCGACCGCAACGGCTTCTTCACCGGCAGTTTCGCCATTTCGGAGAAGTTCCGCATAGACGGCAAGGACTGGAGCACAGTCTATGACAAGTGGCTCGGCAGGTGGGAGGCTACAGACAACACAGGTCACGGCTACAGCCTCACGATTTCCGAAGACAAACGCGAGGACTTCACATTTCTCATCTCTGGTTGGAACAAGGTCACCGACACCCCTATGCACGGAGTTATCGATGACGAGACCGGAAAGCTCTACATCACCGCCTACAACTACGGACAGCACGACCTCGTGACCGACAACGGCACCATCAAGGTAACAAAGATGCTGGTGGGCCTCACAAGCAAGGGCTTCTACGGAATTGCGGACGACAACAGTGATGTCTATTACATCTGTGCCTGCGACCTCGACAACGACGGCAGCAACGCCACAATGAAGGGCCTCTCCATCAGCACGACCTCCGGCACGTTGAGTTTTACCCAAATGTTCTACATCGGCGTCAACGGCAGTTCCGTCTACACCTACGGAGACCGCTCCACCTTCCCTACTTTTCCAATCAAGATGGGTCGCGCCGGATTGTAAATGATTATCAAAACGAGCGATGACGTCCCCTCAAACTTTGCATCTGTTAAAATTTATTAAAAATGACAGAACTACAGGTAGCGGCGGACGCGGTGCATGTAGGCAGCATAGTCGATGTCGGTGCGGGAGAGAAGAAACTTTTCTTCCTGAAGAATAGCGAGCGAGATTATCTGAATTACTGTCATATTTCAAAACCAATTATTCAAGGTCAGCGTAGCCACCATCAGCTTCGGCAAAAATCAATCCGACAACAGTCCCAAGTTTTCCAAGCAGAACTTCGACTAAAATCGTTCGGAAACTAAATTCATTCAAATAATTGACAATAAAGAACTTACCCTCCAACTTCGACTAAACTTCGACTAAACTTCGACTAAACTTCGACTAAACTTCGACTAAACTTCGACTAAAATCCATTTTTCCGTCGGTCAGACGAATACGCATTTTTGATTTTCAAACAGTCTTGCCGAGAATTTCAAGGCAGGCGGCTCGGTCGAGCGCGAGTTGGTCGCGAAGGGCGGCGGTGGAGGAAAATCTGGTCTCTCCGCGGAGGCGCTTCAGGAACGAGACGCGAAGCGGAAGGCCATAGATATCCTCGTCGAAACCGAAGATGTTGGTCTCTATCGTTATGTCGGAGCCTATATTCACCGTCGGACGCGAGCCGATGTTGCACATGCCGTAAAGGCATCCGCCCGAAAAAGCTTTGCCGAAACCTGAATTATGTCCCAAAGAAGTCAAGCCCTCTCCGGAAGGCGTTCCCACGGACGGCAAGACATCGTCGCTTGACTCCGGAAATTCCACCCTCACCAGATACACTCCGTTCTCAGGAATGAGCTTCAGAGGCTCGTAGAGCTGCATGTTCGCTGTCGGAAAGCCGAGAGTGCGGCCGATGCGGTTGCCCGGAACCACCACTCCATTGAGGAAATAGTCGTAGCCGAGCATCGCCGAGGCGGCCTCCACGTCACCGGCAGATAGAGTTCCCCGAATCTTCGTCGAGCTGATGTCACCGAGTGCCGTGCACGGAATTAGCTCCACACCGAGACTTGAGGCAATGGCGCTGACAGCCGTGGCGTCGGCCCCGTCGGAACCGACCCTGTTGTCGTAGCCGAATACCATCGCCGTACAGCCGAAGCGTCCGATGAGCCAGTCGCGGATGTACTGTTCCGCAGTCAGCGAAGCGAACTCACGCGTAAATGGAATCACCTCCAACCTGTCGATGCCGAGAGAGCGGAGAAGAGCACGCTTTTCAGAAAAAGACGTCAACAGACGCAGCTGCGGGGCATCTTGCTGAAGTACCGCACGCGGATGCGGACGGAAAGTAACGACCACGGAGTCCGTCCCGCGCTCACGGGCGGCCGCGACAAGTTGTCTCACGACCGACCGATGCCCGAGGTGGACTCCGTCAAAAAATCCAGTGGCAATTATAGCCATCTCACGAGTTCAAAGTCCTGTCTATGAGGCAGAAGCGGGTTCTTCGCATAGATGCGGCCGGCAACCTGATAGACACCTGTGGTCTCAGGAAGAACGGAAGTCTCATATCTCACGATGCCGTCGTTCACCTCAACTGGAGCGCACTCACATCTCTCGACTATGTGCATTCTGTTCTTGGCGTCCTGTGTAGCGAAAAGGAACTCGACTCCTATCTCCTGCGGGTCAAGATCTCCGATGTTGAGGACGGCTCCTGCCCTGTACTCATGTCCTATGGACACATTTCCAGCAGAGCTGTCCGGCTTGCTGACAGAAACGACCTCAACCTGTCCCCATGCGCGACGCAGACGCTTCTTCCAGGAGGCAATCTCGCGGGCAACCTTGTAGTCATCCGCAACGAGAGACTCATAACGCGCAGACTGAGGATTGTAGTACTGGTTCACATAGTCAGTGAGCATCCTGTTCGTCGTGAAGTTGCATGCCACCTGAGCCACAGTGTTCTTCACATACTCAATCCATGAAGCCGAACGTCCTGTAGCAGGGTCCTTGTGATAGAATGTAGGAGCGATGTCGTTCTCGATAATCGTGTAGATTGTCGCAGCATCAAGTTCGTCCTGATAGTTCTGGTCATCGTAGGTGCGCTCCATAGGCAGTGCCCATCCGCAGCCAGGCTTGTAACCCTCTACCCACCAGCCGTCAAGCACGGAGAAGTGCATCACGCCGTTCATCGCAGCCTTTTCTCCCGATGTTCCGGAAGCCTCCAGAGGACGGGTCGGATTGTTCATCCAGACGTCGACGCCCTGAACGAGGTATTTTGCGAGTGTAATGTCGTAGTTAGGCACAAACACGATCTTTCCGATGAAACGCTCCTGCTTAGAGATGTCCACAATCATCTTGATGAGGTCCTGACCCGCTTTGTCAGCAGGGTGTGCCTTTCCTGCGAAGAGGAACTGCACCGGACGCTCAGGATTGTTCACAATCTCGTCGAGACGGTCGAGGTCACGGAAGAGAAGGTGTGCACGCTTGTATGTTGCGAAACGACGGGCAAATCCGATGGTGAGCACATCGTCGCGCAAGGTGTCCTTTATGGTCACAATCTGTCGCGGAGAATAGTGGTTCGCAGCCGTGGTGTCCGAAAGACGCTCCTTCACCTCTGCGATAAGCTTCTTGCGAAGTTCAGTGCGGACATTCCAAACTGTTTCGTCCGTCACCTTGTAGATGCCCTCGAAGCAACTCTTGTCGTAGTGATGCGTTTCAAATTCCTTTCCGAATACCTTGGAATGGATTTCCTTCCATTCAGGAGCCGTCCAAGTCGGATAGTGAACTCCGTTGGTGACATAACTTACGTGCAACTCCTCTGGCAGATAGCCCGGGTACATAGGAGCAAAGATGTCCTGACTCACCTTGCCGTGCAGCCATGAAACTCCGTTCACCTCCTGAGAAATATTTGCGGCGAGATTACTCATCGAGAATTTCTCGTTAGGGTCGGCACCGTTCAACTTGCCAAGACCCATGAGGGTCTCCCAGTCAATCTTCAGACGCTGCGGATAGTGACCGATGTACTTGCGGAGAAGTCCTTCATCGAACGCGTCGTGGCCTGCCGGAACCGGAGTGTGGGTCGTGTAAAGCGATGACGAGCGGATTACTTCCATAGCCTCACCGAAGCTGAGGTTCTGCTTCTCAATGTACTCGCGAAGCCTCTCAAGGCCGATGAATGCGGCATGACCCTCGTTGCAGTGATATACCTGCGGCCAGTAGCCAATCTTGCGAAGAGCACGGATTCCACCGACTCCCAAGAGAAGCTCCTGCTTCAGACGGTTCTCCCAGTCGCCTCCGTAGAGGTGGTAGGTAACCTCCCTATCCTCCTGAAGGTTGTCCTCATAGTCCGTATCAAGAAGATAGAGTTCTGTCCTTCCGACATTTACGAGCCAAAGACGTGCATTGATGTTTCTTCCAGGGAAAGCGATGCTGATTGTCACCCAGTTACCGTCCTTGTCGCGGACAGGCTCGGCCGGGGTCTTCATGAAGTCCTGTGCGTCATACTTGGAAACCTGCGCTCCCTGTGCGGAGAGAATCTGTGTGAAATAGCCGTAGCGGTAGAAAAGTCCCACAGCAACGAGGTTCACGTTCATGTCAGAGGTCTCCTTGAGGTAGTCGCCGGCGAGTATGCCGAGGCCGCCGGAATAAATCTTCAGCGATGTGTCAAGACCGTATTCCATACAGAAATACGCTACCGACGGGTTCGTCCTCTTCGCCTTCAGCCCCATATATTCGTCAAACTCAGTTTTCACAGCTTTAAGCTGCCCAAGGAACTCGACGTCCGTGCTGAGTTTCTTGAATTTTTTGAGGCTCACGCGGTCAAGCAGCGCAATCGGGTTCTGTCCGCAGGCCTTCCAGCTCTCCGGATCTATTGATTTGAAAAGATTCTTGGCCGACTCGTTCCAGCACCACCAGAGGTTCTTTGACAGAATCTCCAGATCCTTCAGTGACTCAGGCAGATGCCTTGAGACGAAAACACTGCTCCACGACGGCTGATTTACTTCATTCTTCTTGTACTCCATTGGTTTCTCATCCCTGAATTCCGGGAATGCTCCTTTTTCTGATATAACTTTATTTAATGCCTTTGAATATGCTTCCTTGTAATAGACTATGTTGTTCTCCCACAGCGCGATGTTCGACACGTCACGAGCATTGTCCATATAGCCCTGACGAGTCTCGGCAGTAAGAGACGCTATCTCTCGTATCCTTCCGACGGTCTCCTCGACGACGTTGTTGTAGTTTGAGTCGTTCCTCGTGACAACCGTGATGCCCGGGTGCTGCTTCCCGTAGTGTCCGCGAACCCAAAGTCCAAATCCCGCGAGCGATGTCGTGAGAGTAGGAACCTTGAACGCGAGGGACTCCAAAGGGGTATATCCCCACGGCTCGTAGTAGGACGGGAACACGGCGAGATCCATTCCGTTGAGGAGGTCGTAGTAGGACATATTGAACACTCCGTCGTTTCCGTTGAGATAGGACGGGATGAAATATACCTTCACCTTCGTGTGCTCCGAATTGTCGAGCCCGAGATCCGCGAGACGATGGGATATGGCGTCATTCTCGGGACTCATAAGATAGTGCGAAATCTGCGTCGTGTATGACGAACCGTTGCCTCCGAGTTTGGCGACAAGTTCCTTGTCAGCCCCGTGGTGTCCCGAAGGTATCATTATGAATGCCTGTATGTTACGACCGCTGTAGTCGGAACGGTTGAGACGATCGAGCGCGTCGATGAACACGTCTATGCCCTTATTCTTCCACTCGTAGCGTCCGCCGATGCACATGAGCATGGCGTCATCCGGAACCGCTGTCCCAGACATGGCAGATGCCACGCCGATGAGCTTCCTGCGGGCTTCCTTGCGCTTTGCCGGATATTCCTCGTCGGACGGAGTGAAGCTCGGCTCAAATCCGTTGGGCGTCACCACATCCACAGCACGTCCGAGAAACTGGCGACACTCCTGCGCGGTGATTTCGCTGACCGTCGTAAACACGTCGGCGCTCTGCGCGGAAATCTTCTCAAGAGAGTGACGGGCTATGACATTGAATTCCCGTGCCTTGGCATCAGCGTTGTAGCTGTCGAGCGCATCATAGAGAGGCAGGTTGTTGCCGGCGATGCAGCGCCCGATTACAGTCGCATGGGTTGTAAAGACCGTCGCAATCGGAAGCCCGGTACCCTTAATATAAAGAAGTCCGGCTCCAGTCATCCACTCGTGGAACTGCGCCACGACCTTGTCGGAAGGATAGAGGTTGTACTTGTAGAAGCTCTCTATGACCTTTCCGGCGGCGTAGCCGAAGAGCGCCGATTCCCTGTAGTCCCAGTTTCCGGTGAGGGAATCCACGCCGAAACGCTTCCAATATTCCGTCAGAATCTCGTTCTGTGAGGTGATGAACTGCTTGAAGTCCACGAGTATGGCAATAGGCTGCCCAGGCACGTTCCACTTTCCGATTCTCACGCGGAGTCCTTCCGCAGCAGCTGCTGCCTTCCAGGACTTGAACAGTAGCGGGTCCTCCGTGAAGTCCGGATTGCTTGCCGTGTGCATCCACACGTCTGGTCCGATGAGGATGTGATGCCTCTTGTACTCTGTCCTAAGGTTTAATGCCTTGGTCGCTATGACCGTATAGATGCCGCCGACCTTATTGCAGACTTCCCAGCTGACTTCAAAAAGGTAGTCCGGCCTGATGATGTTGTTTTCCATTTATTCCTGTTCCTTTGAGGACAACGCCTGATCCACACGGATCATGAAGTCGCTCAATACGTTCATATAGTTGATGAATGCCTCGTAAGGGGTGTCATACGGGTTGAAATATTTGTGTACGGCACCGTCTGAGAAATATTTCGTGCACATGTAGTAGAAGTGATCGCTCTCCTGAAGATGTCCGAAATCTGCCCAGAGCTCAGCATCGTTCAAAAGGGAAAGTTTCTCAGAAAGTGAGTAGAGCTTGCTGAACGCCTCGTTCTGGAGCTCGTTTCCAAGCCATGCGGAAGTGTCGCGCTCCTCGTCCGCCCATGAAATCGCATCAGGAATGTCGAGAATGGAAACAGCCTTGTGTTTCTTAGCCGCCCTTGAAGGGGTCACGAACTCGAACTCTCCGTCAGCAATGATAGCGGATGGAAGATATTTCATAAAGTCGAATATTCCCGAAGACGCGGCCTGATGCTCTCCGAAGGTCTCGTAGTCCATGAAGAGGTTGACTATCTCGCCGTCGCCGGCCTTGAGCCAAGAGAGATATTTGTCGGTCGTAAGCGGCCAGTTCTCCCAATTTCTGTCGGAGAAACGGAACGCGATGTCGTCACTCAGTCCGGAATTTCTCAGAAGAAGCTTCTGGGCGTGCTTTGCAGTTGACTTGTAGACATAGTTAGGGCTCTGCCAGCCAAGGATATGCTTTGCGCCTTCGGTCAGTATCGTCTTGAATCCGAGAGAGTCGACCATATCGGCGATGTCGTCTGAGTAAATCAACTCGGTGTTACGGAATGTCGTCGGGGTCACTCCGAAATAATGCTCTATCGCCACCTTGTGCTTGAGAACCTGATGCTTGAACTCTGGCTCTGAAGCCAAAGACGCGAGGGAGTGGTAGTAGGTCTCGGAGAGAAACTCCACGCATCCGGTTTGGGCAAGCGCACGGAAACTGTCAAGAACCTCCGGGCAGTAGCGGTCGAACTGCTCGAGGGCAGTGCCGGTGATTGAGAAAGCCACCTTGAACGCGCCATTGTTCGCCTTAATCTGTTCAAGAAGCAGCTCATTCATCGGGAGGTAGCACTTCTTCGCGATGCGCCTGAGGATGGTGCGGTTCGTGAAGTCATCGTAGTAGTGGGAATTTTTCCCGATGTCGAAGAACCTGTACTGTCTCAACCTGTTAGGCTGATGGACCTGAAAATACAGACAAATTGACTTTTTCATATTTATAAATCTTTTATTGTCAAACACATGCTGTCACACATTCTGCCGTCTCCGGATTATTTCGCGACTGACTCGTAGACCGCCTTGACCTTAGCGGCGGCAGCCGTCCACTTGAGGGCGTTCACCTCGTCGTAGCCGCAGCGGGTCGCGAAGTCGGAGAGAGCCGGGTAGTTCAGCAGACCATAAATAGCGTCGGACATGGCGTCCACATCCCAGAAATCGACCTTGAGCGCATATTTCAGCACCTCTGCGCAGCCGGACTGCTTGGAAATGATCGATGGAACATTGGTCTGCATGGCCTCAAGAGGCGAGATTCCGAAAGGCTCGGAAATCGAAGGCATCACATAGACATCCGACAGGGCGAACATCTTCCTCACATCGTCTCCGCGAAGGAAGCCGGTGAAATGGAAACGGTCCGCGATGCCAAGACGTGCCACATGACGGATGCACCTGTTGAGCATGTCTCCGCTGCCGGCCATCACGAAGCGCACATTGTCGCATCTCTTGAGCACCTTTGCGGCAGCCTCGATGAAGTATTCCGGCCCCTTCTGATAGGTCACGCGGCCGAGGAAAGTTACAATCTTATCCTTCACTCCCCTCTGTACGGTGATGCCCGCACGACCCGAAAAGTCCACCGCATTGTGGACGGTGACAACCTTTGCAGGGTCAATGCCATATTTGTTGATGACGATGTTTCTCGTGAGTTCACTGACCGTGATGACCTTGTCTGCGGCTTCCATTCCCCTCTTCTCAAGATCATAGACACGGGTGTCGATGTTGTCGTCGCTTGAACGGTCGAACGAGGTGGCATGTACATGAACCACGAGCGGCTTGCCGGTGAGTTGCTTGGCGGCTATGCCGGCGAGGTAGGTCAGCCAGTCATGGGCGTGGATGACGTCGAACTCGTCGCAATGCTGGAGCGCAATCGTGCCTCCGACCATTCCGTAGCGGGCAACCTCCTCCATAAGATTGGAGCCGTACTTACCTGAGAACTGATATTTCTGGCCGTAAGTTATGCGGAAATCCTTGATTTGACGCGCCCTCTCTTCCTCAACGACAGAGGAGAAGTCCTCAGGCGAAACATACGGAACCATATTGGTACCAACATGTACGAAACGGACCTTTCCGAGAAATTCATCAACCGTCTCGGACATTGTGTCAACGGCCACGTCACTTGCATTTATGATGCGGACAGAGGACTGATCCTCGTCCCCGGAGGCTGACGGCATCACGAAAAGCACCTCGACGCCGTTCTCCGCAAGACCCCTGGTCATTCCGTAGCAGGCAGTTCCTAGCCCTCCGGCAATGTGTGGCGGGAATTCCCAACCGAACATAAGTACTCTCATAATCCTATTCCTCCTTTATTTTTACCGCTTTCTTGTCTGTAGTCTGCTGACGGTAACGGTCTAGCAGATATTCTATTCGAAGCAGCGCCGCAGTACTGCAAGCCGACGAAATCGCACCGTGCGGCTCGTGAGGAGGGTCTCCGTCGTAAAGTTCGGAGAATGCCCCGACGCCGTGCTTGTAGATGTCCTTGTAGAAGCCCTCGATAAGGTATTCGGCTCTCTTGAGGTAAGAAGGACCAATCATACGGAAAGCCAGGTCGATGTAGTAGTCGAGCGGAATAATCCAAGCACATCCCTGGTGGTAGGCGAGGTCGCGGTCAATTTGCGAGCCCTCGTACACTCCTCTGTAAGCCTCGTTTCTCGGCGAGAGGGTGCGGATACCACGGCTTGTAATCAACTCGTTTGCAATGGTCTGCATAATTGAAGACTTGTTCTCGTCGCTCACCGGAGAATATTCCAGGGCGATGGCGTAGAGCTGGTTCGAACGCACCGCAGGTCCCTGTCCGGCGTTGTCGACATAGTCTGCAAGATAGCCACGCTCAGGAATCCAGAAAGTCTTTTCGAAGTTCTCCTCAATCAAAGTCTTGATGCCGTTCCACCTTTGGATGAAGGCTGTGTTTTTCGGCGCAAATTTCTGCTCCATTTCAAGAGCGAAGCAAATTGCGTTGTACCAGAATGCGTTGGTTTCAACCTGGTAGCCGGCACGCTCCGTCACAGGAATTCCGTTCACATAGGCGTTCATCCAAGAGAGGGCTGTGCGCCATTTCTGACACCACAGAAGTCCGTTAGGGTGAACCGCCACCTCCTCGCGATGTCCCGGAAGATAGCTTTCAATGATGCCCTTAATCACAGGACCATATTTTTTCCAGACTTTTTTCGCGTCTGCGCCAAAGGCGATGTACTGCTGGAGGTCGTCGGCAATTCTGAGTGGAGCCTCAATCTGGGTGGTACGGGTGGAGAGTCTCTCGGCATTGTCAGCGATGAGATTGTCGAGAATCTCCTCGAATTCTTTTGCCCCGGCTCCGGCATAGAGAGTGAGCCCCGGAAGTGCGACTATGGTCTCTCGGAGAAGTCCGGTTTCAAGCCACGTCAACCCGGCGTCTATCTGTTTGTGACCATTTCGGTTGCAGATGAGAAGGTCTGCATTGTACTTGAGAAGATCCAGATTGGATGTTATATTTCCCTTTTTCTTTACAATCGATGTGAATTTGCGGGAGAGCCCTTTTGCGTCTTCAACAGCCGTCGAACCCGAAACAATCACAGATTCGCCCTTTCTGAGTTTGAGTGAGAATGTGCCAGGGACAAAGAGGTCTTCCTTGCAGTCGAATCCGCGGCGATACTCGTCGGTGTAGGTGATTCCCTTGTACCACGACGGTGCATAGCGGAACTCCGAAGCCTTCGAGAACTGGAGATTGAGGTCCGGAAATCCTTCATACATATTGAAGGAAACGCCGTTTTCAAGTTCACGATAGCCGGTGCGTGCCTCAGGGTTTTCCTTGGTCAGCCTGTGAATGCAGCGGAACGCAAGGAACGGCTTGAGAATAAGTTCACAGGAAGCCGGAGAGGAAACGATTTCATATTTAATCATCACCTGATCGGAATCGGGAGCGAGGATTACGGATTTGCGTAAGGTCGTCTCTCCGATTTTGTAGGTCAGAGTCGGAACCGGAGCTGCGGTGAAGTCCACGATGTACTTGTGTCCACGTGGTTCATAGATGTCGCCGTAGCAATGGATTCCAAGATTGAACTGTCTATGGTTCACCACGATGCTCTCATCCAGGCCGGAAAGCAGAATGTGCTTCTCTCCTCCGAAAGCGTCGACGGGAACTGCCAGCAGTCCATGATAGCGCCGCGTGTTGCAGTCCACAACTGATGTGTTGCAATACGCCCCCGTCTTGTTCGAGCCGATGATTTCTCTCTTGAGCGAATACTCAAGATTCACCAGTTCGGATTTGTTAAATGAAAGAAAAGCCATATTATATACCTATCTTTTGTTTTTCATTCTATCGTTTTTCCAACACAACAGCACAACGGCTCGGCAGATAGAGATAGAGAGTGTCATCGTATCTGTCGTTCCCATTGGCGTTCTTTTGTGGAACCGTAAAGTGTGCGTCGTGCGAAAGCCGCCCGAATCCATCGAATTCCGGTTCATCGGTGGTCAATATGTCAACCCATTTTCCCTGCGGAGCCGCAAAGCCGTAATCCACAAATGATTCGGTCGGGTTGAAATTCGCCGCAAATATACAATTTTTTCTGCGGAAAATAAGAATTTTTTTCTGTTCGTCCTGAACAAGCAACTCCGGAGCCTCGTCAAGAATGCCTTCCGACTTCGCCATTCCAATCATTGCCTTGTCGAAATTCCGCAAATATTTGTAGCGCAAATAGTCCGGCTCGGCGAGTGACCACTGCCTCCGGGCATATTTATAAGACCATCCGTTCCCCTCGCGAGGAAAGTCAATCCATTCCGGATGTCCGAATTCGTTACCCATGAAATTGAGGTATCCGTCCCCTGCGGTAGCGAGCGTCACAAGGCGTATCATTTTGTGAAGGGCTATTCCCCTGTCCACCACCGGTGACTGCGAGTCCTTGTTCATCGATGTGTACATCTGGGCGTCCATAAGACGGAAGATTATGGTCTTGTCGCCCACCATCGCCTGGTCGTGACATTCGGCGTAACTGATGGTCTTCTCGTCGGAGCGTTTATTCGTGAGTTGCCACCAGATTTCGCCCATACTCCACTGCTCGTCACTGAGGGTTTTTATCCATTTAATCCAGTTGTCGGCAATACCCATTGCCATCCTGAAATCAAATCCTACTCCTCCAGCCTCGAAAGGTGCCGCAAGCCCCGCCATACCGCTGACGTCCTCCGCAATCGTGAATGCATTTGGATTCACTTCGCGTATGAGCATATTCGCAAGTGCCAGATACTCAACGGCATTCTCGTCGACAGAGTTGTTGAAATAGTCGTCATATCCGGTGAATGCCCTTTCGAGTCCGTGGTCCCAATAGAGCATACTTGTGACGCCGTCGAAACGGAACCCGTCGATGTGATACTCTTCCATCCAATATTTGCAGTTGGAGAGGAGGAAATATTTGGTTTCGTCTTTTCCGTAGTCGAAGCAGCGTGAGCCCCAGGCAGGATGATGTCCCTGCGGGCCTTTGTAGAAATAGAGATCTTCCCGTCCGTCAAAAAGGCTGAGTCCCTCGGCTTCGTTGTCAACAGAGTGGGAGTGAACGATGTCCATAACAACGGCAATACCCTTTGCATGCGCGGCATCGACCAGAGCCTTGAATTCTTCCGGTGTGCCGAAACGCGAACTGAGTGCAAAGAAGTTGGAGACCTGGTAGCCGAAGGAGCCGTAGTATGGGTGCTCCTGAAGGGCCATTATCTGGAGTGTGTCATAGCCGAGGTCAGCGACTTTAGGAAGCACATTTTTACGGAACTCGGTGAAGGTCGAAACTTTCTCCTCTTCCCCGCTCATTCCGATATGGCACTCATATATAAGGGGATGCGGACGCTTGCCCGGACGGCGGTGACGCCATCTGTAGGGCTTTTCCGGTTCCCAGACTTCGGCGCAGAAAGCCTTTGTGTCAGGGTCTTGAACAGTGCGGGTGACATAGGAAGGGAGTCTTTCCGCTCCGCCTCCCGGCCACTCGATGAAGAGTTTGTAGAGGGTGCCGTGGCTTAGGAAAATGTCGTCAAGGACAATTTCCCAGTTCCCGCCTCCAAGTGGTTTGAGAGCATAGGCATCGCTGCGCTTCCAGTTGTTGAACTCCCCTATCAGATAGATTCGCGTGGCGTTCGGAGCCCATTCGCGGAACACCCATTTGCCCTCCGGCGTGCGGTGGAGTCCGTAGTAGAGGTGGTTGTTGATGCCTTTTGCAAGCGAACCGTCCACCGAGAAGCGTTCCTTGGTCGCCACAATGCGGTCGTGACGAGCGTCAATGGCATCTTTATAAGGCCTCAGCCACTCGTCCGTTTCGTATATTTTCTTGATTTTCCCCATAATCTAAGATTTTATGGTATTAGTTCAGTGCCCTGTCTCTCACTCCTCGGAGCCAGGCTTTGCATCCCCCGGCGAGTTCGTTGGCGCGACGGACATATTTGTCGATATCGTCAATCGGCGTATCCGGGTTCTCGAGTGTCGACACAATTTTTTCGAGTTCCGCGATTGCCGCATCATAATCGAATTTTTCTTTATTTTCCATATATTTCGATATATAATATATTGTCGTTCAAAACCTTATCGGGCATCATCCGCACCATATTCCCGCATCCGCAAATTTCTCACCACAGCCTCGACTTCCCCGTCGGCGAAAAGCACACGCAGCGAATCCCCGTCTTTTAGCGACGACGCCTTTTTGACGACGACGCCATCTCCTCCGGTGACAAGCACATAACCACGTTTCAGAATGTTCCGAGGGTCGGAAGAGAGAATGCGAGTGAGCAGGTTTTCGACACGCATCTCCATCATATTCAATCTGTTGGAAATGGCAAGACGCATCCTCGAAGCGAAATCCCCAAGCCGAGCGTCTTCGCTTTCGAAAATCCCGAGTATCTCGTCGGCAAGGGCAGTGGGGGTCTTGAGGAATGAATATGCGACCATATCGCAAATGTGGTAGTCGCGGTCGTGCCCAACCGCTGTGAGCACCGGAATCGGGCAGGTGGCGATGGAGCGGGCCATCAAGTAGTCGTCGAAGCAGGCAAGGTCGAGCGCCGAACCTCCTCCGCGTAAAATGAGCACTGCATCAAAGCTTTCTCCGCAGGTCGCAATCTCATTCAACGCATCGCAGACCGACTGAGGGCAGGCGTCACCCTGCATAGCAGCCGGAAAAAGCCGGAGTTCAAACTTGAAGCCGAACTCGTTTTCGTCCAGATGACGCATAAAGTCACCGTAGCCGGCCGCATCTTCAGAGGAAACTACGGCGAAGCGCCAAGGTAGAGAGGGGAAGGCAAGTTCTTTCTGCAAGTCCATAAGTCCCTCGTCCTGAAGCCGTTTGATGGTTTTGCGACGAAGGTCTTCTTTTTTGCCGAGTGAAAATTCGGGATTGATGTCAACAATGGAAAGGGAAAAGCCGTAGAGTTCGCTGTAGCTGACCTGCACCTGGACGAGAATCTCCATTCCCGGACGCAGCGACTCTCCCGTCACCGATTCGAAGAACGGCTTAATCACCCGCCACTTGGACGCCCAGATTACAGCCCGGGACTTTGCCACCACGCGCTCATCCTCAGTCTGCGAGAGTTCCAGATGGCAATGCCCGCCCAACTTCGCACTGACCGAAGCGACTTCCGAGCGCAACCAAATCCTCTCCGGGAACATCTCCTCCAGTCCCTCGCGCACAAGTGACTGAAGCTCCAAAAGATTCAAATATTCCTTTTCCAAACCGTTCACACATTAGATATTTCAAGTTCCGCAAGTATTCGAACCTCTTGCGAACATCAAACTTATCTCATTTATCAACCTCTTAAATCCCACGCACTTTTTTGTCCACGTTACCCCTCTCCTAAAGAGGGTGACCAAAAAGTCTTTTGTTCCCCCTCCTACGGACTTCCTAACCCCCGCAGACTAACGTCTGCGACCCCTATTAGGGGTATCTCGCGCCCCGGCGCGGTCCCTTCGGGACTTTTAGTCGCCCCACTTACCCTCGCCACAAGGGCTCAAAAATTAGATGTAAAAATCACATCTTTGCAAATTTAGGCAATAAAAAGGAATAAAAAAATATCAGATTATAGTTGTTCTTGGACTGTTTTGGGTCAAGGTTCTGTCAACAGCGTCTGCCCATCCTTTCTTTGCGAGAGCAACAAGATCCGGCGCCATTGTCGGAGTGAAAATCCTTTCCGCCTGCCACTGCCGCTTCACCTCGTCGATACTCTTCCAAAAGCCAACTGCCAGGCCGGCGAGATAGGCCGCACCCAAAGCCGTAGTTTCAGTAACAAGAGGCCGAACCACTTTTGTTCCAAGCACATCCGACTGAAACTGCATCAGAAGATTGTTTCGCGACGCTCCTCCGTCCACCTTCAACTCACCCAGCGGCACTCCCGCATCCTTCTCCATAGCCGAAACTATATCCATAGTCTGAAAAGCGATGCCCTCCAAAGCCGCACGGGCGATGTGAGCCGCAGTCGTGCCACGAGTGATGCCGTGGATGCTTCCCTTCGCGTACTGGTCCCAATACGGAGCGCCAAGTCCCGTGAGAGCCGGCACCATATACACGCCTCCCGCATCCGAAACCGAAGCGGCAAGCGCCTCAACCTCAGACGAACTTCGGATGATTCCAAGCCCGTCACGCAGCCACTGCACGACAGAGCCCGCCACAAAAATCGACCCTTCAAGCGCATAAGTCACCCTTCCATCGAGTTTCCAGGCAATTGTAGTCAGCAGATTATTCTTCGACACGATAGGTTTCTCTCCGGTGTTCATAAGAAGGAAACATCCTGTGCCATAGGTGTTTTTGACCGCGCCCTGCTCTGTACACATCTGTCCGAAAAGCGCAGCCTGCTGGTCGCCTGCAATTCCCGAAACCGGCACATCCTCCCCAAGGAGCGAAGTCCGTCCATAAACCTCGGAAGAAGACTTCACCTGCGGCATCATAGAAAGTGGAACACCTAGAATATCAAGAAGTTCCGCATCCCATTGGAGCGTATGAATATTAAAGAGCATCGTCCTCGAAGCATTGCTGACATCCGTCACGTGTTCGTGTCCACCGGTCAGATTCCACACGAGCCAACTGTCAACTGTTCCGAAACGCAATTCTCCCCTTTCCGCCCTTTCACGAGCCCCGGGCACATTTTCCAAAATCCAGCGAATCTTCGTTCCGGAAAAATATGCGTCAATAATGAGTCCCGTCTTGCTACGAATCATTTCGGTGAGCCCGGCTTCTTTGAGAGAGTCGCAATACTCGGACGTACGGCGGTCCTGCCAGACGATAGCATTGCAAATCGGTTTACCCGTCGCTGCATCCCAGACAATGGTGGTCTCCCTCTGGTTTGTGATGCCAATCGCCGCAATGTCCGCGCCTCCCAGTCCAAGAGAGGTCACAGCCTCCGTCATCACCGCATATTCCGTTGCCCAAATTTCCATCGGGTCGTGCTCCACCATTCCGGGTTGTGGGAAATGCTGGGTAAATTCCTTCTGACACACGGCCTTCGCCTCACCTTTCCGATTGAAAACGATTGCCCTTGAAGAACTTGTGCCCTGGTCGAGAGCGACGATATATTCTTTCATTTTCGTATGTTATTATTATGTATGTTATTGTATGTTCTCAGCAATCTGCCGCACAAGGCGCTCCCTCGCCTCAACGCTCGCCCAAGCGACATGGGGAGAGAAGCGCAGCCTCTGAGGATGAGAAACTTTCAGCAACGGACTGTCCGAAGGAAGAGGCTCTATGGCAAAAACATCAAGCGCTGCACCCGCAATCGTCCCCTCATCCACAGCACGCGCAAGAGCCGCCTCATCCACAATGCCTCCGCGACCCGCATTGACCAAAAACGCCGAAGGCTTCATCAAACTGAGTTCTTCCTCGCCAATAAGTCCACGAGTGCGTTCATTAAGAGGAGCGTGAATCGAAACCACATCCGAAACTTCCAGCAGTTCATTCAGCGGAAGTGACGGATATTCAGTACAATGCGATGTCCCGGAAGTCGAATAATAGACCACTCTCATTCCGAAGGCCTCGGCCACTCGTGCGACTTTCCTGCCGATATTCCCCATTCCGATGACACCGATTGTCTTACCCGAAAGTTCATTCCAAGCGACGCTTACATCCGTAAATATTCCCGAATTCGAATAATGACCGCTCTTCACTGCGGCATCGAAATACGGAGCATTTCCCATAAGAGACAGAATGTGCATAAAAGTCGACTGCACCACAGAATCCGTAGAATACCCCACAGCGTTGCGCACCGGGATTCCCCTCTCCCAGGCATATCCGACGTTGATATTGTTCACACCGGTCGCAGCCTCGCAGATAAGACGAAGCCTCGGAGCAGAATCAATCAAAGTCTTATCTACTACTATCTTATTGACTATCAAAACGTCACAATCCGCGACACGTTCCCTTGCCTCTTCAGCGTTGGAACTGTCATAGAGGACGAGTTCACCTTTTTCGCGTATCGGGTCGAAAGAAACATCCCCCATCGTCGCAGCATCAAGAAAAACAATTTTCATATTTATGTTCTGAATTATTTTAACGATTATTTAGTATCACATCGCGTTGTGAATCCAAAGATAGATAATATTTTGTAAAGATTGCCGTCTCACTTTGGCTGATTGTCTCCCAGTTTATCGGGAAATAGAGAGAAAGGGGACGGCAGAAGGTCAAAATCCCCCAAACTCCGCAAATCTTATAATATTTCAGGAGTCCACTCCGCAAATCTTTTAAGATTTATGGAATTTGATTATCTTTGCACAAGATTTTTTAAGGATGATATTATGATAAAAAGAGCTATTGAAGAAAAAATCCATAAAGCACTCGCGAAGAAAAAAGTCGTCACGATAATGGGACCACGCCAGGTCGGAAAGTCAACCCTTGCCAATGCCATTATCCCACCAAATGCTGATGTACTTGAAATCAACGGAGACAGCACAGATACACAGACGATGTTCACAAATGTCGATGAAGCCAAGTTGAAGACTCTAATCGGCAAAAAGAATTTCCTCTTGGTCGATGAAGCTCAAAAGATTGACAATGTCGGCAATATGCTGAAAATCACAGCGGAGAAATTCAAAGATGTCAGTGTCATCGTCACAGGAAGTTCCGCATTCAAACTTGCAGCAGCCGTCAACGAGTCCTTAACCGGTCGTAAACGTGAATTCAAACTCAACCCACTCTCATTCAAAGAGATGGCTGACCATAGCAGCGTCCTTGAAGAGTCCCGTATGATTGACCACCGACTCATCTATGGATACTACCCGGAAGTGGTGACATCGCCCGGAGAAGAAAAAGACATTCTTAAAGAACTCGTTGACAGCTATCTCTATAAAGATGTTATGGAAGAAAACAGTATTGCCAAACCGGATAAACTCGTAAAATTGGTACAGGCGCTGGCATTCCAAATCGGTTCAACAATATCAGCGAACGAACTCTCCGGTCTCGTCGGTGTTGACGCCAAGACCATCGAGCGTTACATCGAAATTCTTGAAAAGAGTCATATCATCTTCACACTCCCATCATACGCCAAAAACCAGCGAAACGAACTCAAATTCGCACGCAAACTCTATTTCTGGGATATGGGAATCCGTAATAGTGTAATCGGCAATATGGCTCCTGTTTCACTAAGGTCTCCCGAAGAACTGGGGCATATATGGGAGAATTTTGTGATTGCAGAACGAATCAAGAGAAATGACTATATCGGACGAACATTTGTTCAGCATTATTTTTGGAGAACCCAACAGAAGAAAGAAATCGACCTCATCGAAATCGAAGACGGAGTAATGACGGGTTTCGAAATCAAGAAAAAAGAGGGCAAACGTGTAAGCGCTCCGGCATCATTCACCACAGCATACCCGGATGCCGCATTTGAATGTATAACCCCCTCAAACCTGATTGAGTTTCTGATGTAAAGACGCGGGGAGCTACTTCTTCAAGAGTTTTTAAGATAGAGATGAAAGCAGAGAGAAAGACAGTTTGCAGAATGTTCCGAAAAATCGCTACTTTTGTAGGTTAAGGCAAAAATAACGATTTTTGTGTAAGTTTGCTGAAAGAAATGTATTGACTATGATAGAGAATGTTATCATAAAGAATTTCAAGTCAATCAAGGACTTGGAGCTGCCGTTGACCCGTCTGAATGTTCTGATTGGCTCGAATGGAGTAGGAAAGAGTAATTTTATTTCATTCTTTGAAATGACCAAGGCTATATTCGAGCAACGTTTCGGCAGTTATACATTGGAAAAAGGAGGGATAGACAATCTTCTATATCGGGGGCGTAAGGTATCGAAGGATATATCCGGACTGATTGATTTTGACAATACCAATGCTTTTTTCTTCACCCTGAAACCGTCTCAATCCAACAAAGGATATATTGACAATACAGGAGACTATTTCAACAAAACCAAAGAAATTACAAAAGATTATTCCCGCCAATGGGACAAAAGCCTTTGGGATTCGGCTGTTGAGGAGTCCAATCTTCAAGAAAGGGCTGATGGGAGAGCATATTATTTGAAATCATATCTGAGCAGTTTTGCGGTATATCATTTTCACGATACGAGTTCTTCGTCACCGATGAGAGGACAGTGTGACGTCAATGATAATTCAGCCTTGCGAGACAATGGTTCAAATCTGGCGGCATATCTTTATATGCTTGAAAGAACTGACGAAAAAGCATTCAGGCTGATTGAAGGTACAATTCATTCAATTGCGCCATATTTCAAGAGGTTTAATCTTAGGCACGACCCTCTAGCACCATCTAAAATCTCTTTAGAGTGGGAAGAGATGGGGTCTGATATGTATTTGAATGGTTACAGTTTTTCGGACGGGACCATTCGTTTTATCGCTCTGGCAACACTTCTTCTTCAGACGAATCTCCCTGAAGTCATCATTATAGATGAACCGGAATTGGGGCTTCACCCTGCTGCAATCAACAAGTTGGCCGCTTTAATAAAACGGGCATCGAAAAAAAGTCAGATTATTCTTTCCACTCAATCAACCAATTTGGTCAATTGTTTTGAACCCGAAAATATCATAGTCGTAGATAGAGAAAACGAACAAACAGTATTCAAGCATTTGGACCCGAAAGCATTATCCGTATGGATGGATGAATATAACTATTCAATCAGCGATATGTGGGAGACGAACCTTATAGGAGGACAGTTGTAATGAAGAGATTGATTATCGTCGTAGAGGGACAAACCGAACAGAGTTTTGTAAAGGAGATTTTGGCCCCTTATCTGCTTTGCAAAGGGATAGAGTGGACGATGCCTGTTCTCATCAGAACAAGTAGAAAAGGACGTGGCGGATTCGTCAATTATCAGCATTTATACAATACGATAAAGGGGTTGTTGGGCAATCCAAATGATAGCGGTATCGTAGTTTCCAGTTTTGTGGATTTCTTCCGAATTCCTAACACGATGCCGGGTTATTCTGATGCTATGCGATTGGGCGATGACATTCAAAGAGCAAATGCATTGCAAGAGTTTTTGGGTGAAGCAATCTCAGACAGGAGATTTGTTCCATATATCCAATTGCATGAGTTTGAGGCATTATTGTTTTCTAACAACAATGGCTTCGAATACCTATGGGACGAAAGTTTGTCCGCCGAAACAAAGCTTATTGTTGACGCATATCCAAATCCTGAAAAAATCAATTCTGCGCCGGAGACAGCTCCGTCAAAAAGACTTTTGGCGATAAATCAAAACTATGATAAAGTCATAGAGGGTAACTTGATTGCACTCGAAGTCGGATTAAAGGAAATGCTGGAAAAATGTCCTCGATTTGCAGATTGGGTCACTCACTTGATTGCAGCTTGCGCCGCCTAATAACTCAACATTTCCCAGGCATTTTTTGTACATCATAATCAGACATACCTTAAAACAACACCATGCCACAGAAAACACCGACTGCGGTCGACTTGTTCGCCGCGCCAAACGAGACACAGCAGGAAATCATAGAATTTATTGACGATGCGCTGGAGCGCGGAGTTGGAGGAGACGAGATAGAAGACACTATCGCGGACAAATACAGAGTGGAGGAAGTCGCCGGCTTCGCGATGCTGTATCTCCGATGGCAGTATTCTCAGATTGACATAGGCGGGACAATCACGAACGGCCCCGGAGATGAACAGAAGCCGCAGGAGAGGGATGGCGATGGGGGCGAAGAGTTTCAGAACCATGACAACTGCAGCTATGAAATCTTCTGCGAGGCGGACAACGAGGACAAGAAGCATGATGTTATGGACGAGACGGACTGCATCAGAATGAGATTCAGGCAGTTTCTCCATGTTGATATTATTCTGCACGAAGAAGGGCTCGGCATAGAACAGGGACATATAGACATTGAGGACAGCCTCCGCGTTGACGCTGCGACGCTCCGGGGCAAAGGGTCATTCTCCTACGAGTTCGACAGTATGGAAATTGCGCAGATCGGAGCCGACGGGCTGCTTCATGTTCCGGTGTTTATGCCTGATGTCCTGCTCGGGGACGACTATATCCTGAAGAATGATGAAGAGGACACTCTGGTTCTCTCTGTTTTCCGAAAGGGGAAATTCGTGGCAAGCAAGCATATAAAGATTCTCGGTCCGTGGCCTCTTGAGCTCACGGCTTCGGACGCGCAGACAGTAATCAGCCGCGGTGCCTCGCCTAGGGACTGCCTGACGGTCATACGAAGCTTTGCCGGATGGGGGAACTTCAAAAAAAGGATGGAAGAAGCCGCGGTCTGCCACCGCATTGAAAAGGAGAGGGAAAAAGCCGGCCTGAGCCCTAACGGTATTGTGCTCCACAGCCTGATAATCGGACATTCGGGAACAGGAAAGACCACGGCTGCCTGTATGATGGCCGCGCTCTGGCGAAGTCTGGGGCTTCTTGACGGTCCGAAGATTCTCTCGACGAATGTCTCCAAACTGTCCGCATCGAACCTCAACGGGGAATAAGAACACAGTTTCCACCGTCGAGAACGCACAGGGCGGAGCCGTGGTCTTTGAGGATGCTCACGAGCTCTATCACACGGAAGTCAAGAACTACGATGCCGAAGAGCGCATTGTTCGGGCGCTTACGGATGCCCTTGACAACCCCAAGTTCAAAAAATGGATGCTTGTGCTGACTGGCGAGCCGGAAGGAATCGAGGCGCTGATGGCCGCGAACCCGTCGCTTGCGAAGCATTTCACAAAACCCATATACATGGAGGATTTCACCACGGAGGAATTATGCTCGATTGCAGAGTCCATCTGTTCGTCCCGTGGATTCGTCCTGCCGGAGGAAAGCCTCCGCAAGCTCAAAAGCGCCATCTCACACGGACACATCCACCAGAAATCCGGCACAAGAAACGTCCGTTTTGTGGAAAAGATGTTTGACGAGCAGATTGTGCCGGCAATGTACAGGCGGCTTGGGAACATTCCAGAAAAGGACGCACCGGTGCTGCAGACAATTATGCCGGAAGACATTCCTTCGGTCAGCGCAGACATGGGAGAGGCGGCCATCGCCGAACTTGACAGCCTCATAGGACTCGAAAAAATCAAGACAAGGGTCAAGGACTTCCTCTATGCCGTCAGGCTGGCCGGGAGAAGGATGGAGATGGGCCTTCCGGCAACGATGCCAAGGCTGAATATGGTGTTCCTCGGCAATCCCGGCACGGGAAAGACAACGGTCGCCGAAATCATAGGGCGGGTGTTCTCGTCCTGGGGTATACTCTCCGAAGGAAGAGTCATCAGGACGGAGAAGAGCCAGATGGTCGGGCAATACATCGGGGAGACAGAGTTCAAGATGAACAACCTTCTGGCACGAGCGAACGGCAACATCCTTTTCATTGACGAGGCCTATCAGCTTGTCGAGGGAGGCGAAAGGGACTACGGCCGAATAGTCATGAACTCGCTGCTCACCGAACTCGGCAAGGATAACCCGAACTTCGTCGTAATTCTTGCCGGCTACACCGCCCCAATGAAGAAGCTCATAGAAAGCAATGCCGGAATCGGAAGCCGCTTCCCAAATGTAATCAGCTTCGAGGACTACACGGCCGATGAACTGATGGAAATCGGGAAGAATATGATTCAGCGGCAGGGCTTTACCCTCACCGAAGGTGCGGCGGCAAAGATGCGAACTATTATAGAAGAGGAGTCGGAGAAACCTTCACCACGCTTCGGCAATGGTCGTTTCGTCTCTAACCTGCTCAGGAATGAGATTCTCGCCGCGCTCGGAACTCGCACAGCCTCACTCGCGAACCCGACCGCAGAGCAACTCAGCACCATACTTCCCGAAGACGTGGTGATTGACAAGGCACACCGGGACATTGTCTTTGACAACGAGGCAATTGACGCGGCGCTTATGAGGCTTGACGCCCTCGTGGGGATGGAGAATGTGAAGACGGCAATCCACAATTTCGTCCATTCCGCCCGTTATCTCCATTCTATAGGCGAACCTTATGTGGGAAAGGGACTGCTGTCTTGGAGATTCATCGGACATAGCGGCACTGGAAAGAGCACAATCGCAGAAATTATGGCTGCCATTCTCCGGGGTATGAGGCTGATTTCCAACAGCAACATCACAGAAATCAAGGGAGAGCGCATCTTCAATGCGTCCGAAGCCGACTGCGACAGTGTTCTTGCCGAGGCCGTAAAGAGATCCTGCAACGGGCTGATATTCATAGATATCGACAATCCGCAGTTCAACGGGACAAATCCCGTATATGGACGCGGCATAGAGCAGGTGAGGCTAAAAATTCAGGAGCTGACGGTGGAATCCGGAGGTGAGTGCGCCCTTGTGCTTGCCGAGCTCGACGCCCCGAACAAGAGTATGGCCGAGCAACTCTCCGACGCGGGGATCCACGAGTTCGATCACACTCTGATTTTCAAGGACTTCACCCATGACGAACTCTATGACATCCTGTGCAGCTGCCTTTCCCGGCACGGCGTGACCTTCAGTCCTGCCACCGAGAAGCATATGAGAGGCTACCTCAATTCTCTCCCATCCTCCGCCAAGGCCAGCGCCCGCACGATGAAACTAATGTCCCGCACGATTTACCAGCAGGTCATCCTCCGCGAGTCCGGCCTCGCCCGTCCGCCCAAGACCCACCAGGTCCAGCTTCAGGACATCGCGACCTTCAGATGGAATCCGAAGAAAGGACGGATAGGGTTCTGACAGCCCCGCAATTTAAAGACACAGAACAACCACACACCATCATAAACCCAATATGGAAACTTGCAAGATGATTGAAGCAACGAAAAATTGCTTAAAAAACATTAGGCGAACGGCTTTTATTCGCCACCGGCAGTCACATCCCGACGTATATATTTTAATGCGTTTGTTTTGCCCCAAATTAGAGAATGAGACTGTAGATTATCGCATAAATGACTTTCTTAACTATGTTAATAAGGCGTTTGAATCAATAAAATCAAATGGCAAGGCCTATTGGAAGTCTTGTAAGGGCAAAACCTATCTCATTATCAATGATGATACAGAACGAGAACTGCTGGAGGCTACCTCAAGAAAATACATAAATGCCCGAAACAATAAATTGAACGAGATTTTTGCGACGGAGGATGGGGTCCCATTCGGCAAGTGGATAGAAGTTGATTATGAAGGACATCAAGGTTCGGCCTATGCAGCCTTTAAGCTCAAAAAGTATTTCACGACGAAACTGGAAGGACAAAAACCTGATGATATCGCCATCTTTCTTGATCAGGATGATGCCTTGGACACCGATGCCATAATCAATATTTCAAAAAAAATGAAGAAAGACGGCATCGTCATCTCCGCCTACAAAACTATTGAAAATGGCCTGCTCGACATTTCAGAACCGAAACGTCATAATAAGCACACACATAATTTGGCAAAAAACAGTCGTAAGAAGCGGGACGCAGCATTTTTTTCCGTTTTTTCCAGTATTGGTTGGACGAAAACCTATTCTCGCAGCGCTTTAACAAAATTCGTAGATGACTTAGATTACTTTTTGGAAAGAAGAGGTGGTGCACAAAAATATTTCTGTGAGCATCAATACTATGAGGATTTCATTGATTTTTATGCACTTATGTTTTCAGACACGCCAATAACCGGGGTATCTGACACTACACATATCTATCATAAAAATGCCGCGTCCATAACATCTCAGCCGAATATTGAAGCTTTTCGCAATCATCGCACAGCTCATTTAATAACGCTTATTGATTTATGCTATGCCCACGGACAGGAATCATTTCACGATATAAATGAAAAGGAAAATAGACGCACTCACGACTTCAGCGCATTAAGGGAAGATTATAAGACTGGGCTTCTTCGTTTTGTTACCGGAAAGGTTGTAACAATAGAAAACATTATCAATCAATATATTGATGGCTATTATAAAGAAGGGTGCTCCGCTTATATGGATTTTGCCACCCAAGCGCACAACGGCTATTTTATCAGCAAACTATCAAGATTGGCTTTGGGGGAAAACCGTTCTACGAAACAAGATGAGGAGCTGTTTAAATACAAAAGCAGCAGAACGATTGAAAGTGGAACCAATTTCTCTGATTTGTTCAGTGCCGCGACAATCAATGTTACACCCGGTTATAAAACCATTCCAAAGCATTCCACTCCAAGATATGCCTTACGGAAAGCTGTAGATTTTGAAAATGGTTTAAAATGTAGGAACGCCCTAAAAGAATGTTGGAAAACCCTAAAAAGTTTAAAATGTTGGAAAACCCTAAAAGAAGAAGACCAAACAACTCGTTTCGTTAAAAAGATAACTCCTCCGCACGGAAAACCGCTAATTGTGACGATAATAATCATAGTTGTAATCATTGGCGGGGTGGTCTTTGGGGCCTATCGATTATCCGCTTCCAGTGCGCCCCCAAAAGAACCTGCCGAGGATCTTACAGAGCAATTATCAAACACTTCCCCAAAAGAATCCGCCGAGGATTCCCAAAAACTATTATTAACAGCTTTGATAAGTATCGCAAGTATTATTCTTACATACCTTTTTAGCAGACTATCTCAGATTACTGTCATAAGAGAAAACGAGCTTTCTCTTATGAGATTATATTACTCTGAATTCCAAGACCTTATCAGGCACATTGAAGCAAACGTAAAGATAATTGCGCAGGTCAGAAAAGATATTTCTGCAAAAAAACACATTGTGCAAAGCATCCATTTCGAGAATTTGAAATGGCCGGAATCTTCGTGTCTATTGTCGGACGAGGTATCTAAAATTATTACTAAGACACTCGTTGATGATTACACGCGACTAAAAGTTAATATACGAAACATCAACAATAGTGCAGAATGGCTAAAAACGACATCTGAAAGCACAGGAATCACTGTCGAACAATTGGATTGGGAAATCACCCGCTATATCGGATATCTCATAAACTTCTATTATATGAGAGATCACGATTTTGAGTTTCCAAACCCCAAAGAGATGGACTTGTATATTCACGAAAAATCATTAGTGTTCAAGTTAACGAAGCTATTTATGGATTATAACGCCTCGGACAGAGAAAAACAAGTCAGAAACTACATAAACCGATATCTCGACGATAGGAGAATGAAGCGGAGTGTTTTAGTAGATTAGTAGGACACGAACATCCCTCATCACAAATTCATATCCACAAATTCCGCAAATTGCAGGATTCGTTCGGCAGAACGAGGATTGAAGAGCAGGTGTTCAAAGTCCCGTTTCTTGACAGTCAGATCTATGGTGGACAGTTTATCCTTGATTGCATTTTTCAACTGTTCCGCATCGTTTATTCCCACTCTTTGTGAAAGAAATTCGTAGGATGGCTTGGTCTGCTGCATAAGAAACATACAGTCATAGAAGTCTCGGCCTTTCGCCCTCGCTAGCAGAGCCGACAGTTTCATACCGAGCAGAACCGAATCGGGAGGAGCCGGCAGAGAAAAAAAGAATCCGCAGCGTTGGACGTGACGAGTCTCTACAGGATATGGCACGCCCTGGTCCTGAGCCTCTATTTTCAGGAGGAAACGCTCGTCCATGTGACCTGTCAAACCGAGTTCAAAGAGAAATTCCGGGAAATAAATGTTGCGTCTGAAAGCCGTCAGTTTAGGATTGACCTTGTCGCGGGATTCGACATTAAGTCCGGAATTTTTCAAAAAAGCGACTATACCGTCCGTCATTTCCATAAATTCCGGTTCGGAAAGGTTCCTGCAATCGAAATCAAGGTCTTCGGAAAAACGATCTATCCCCTTGATGAGCCGAAGATTCGTCCCTCCTACAAATGCGAGTTTACCGATATACGGAGTGTCCGCAAGATAGTCAAGTACCATAAGTTGTATGTACTCTTTGAGGATATGCTTCTGAAACGCCGCATTTGATGCAAGATGCGGTGGGAAATAGCCGTTGATATAAGAGATGTCTATCATATTCCGTATATTTTCAATAATTTCTTTACTCTGCTATCCAAAGCTCTGCATCCGATTTTACTGAGGTATTCCGTCAGGCGGTCGGTGTCAAGTTCCTCTGTCATAAAGTATTCGTCAAGACGTAGCTGTTCCAGTTCCGCTTCACTGTCATAGAACGGATAGAGATAGAGCAGGTCAAGCAGAGCCTTCTCGGGATGAGCCAGCAGCCATGTCTGAACGGGGCTGCCGACCGCGGATGTGGCAGGAGGTAAAGTAACGGGCTTGTAGCCGAAATACATTGAAGTCTTCAGGTTCTGATAGACATACTGCCCGAAACTGTTCTCAAAATGAGCGGTTTTCAGCGTCGTCACCGCAGTGATGTCGGTAACCGCCTCAGGAATCATTCCGTAAATGCTCAACGCCATATGGAGGCTGATGTATGACGGACGATATATACGGCAGGCCACATAACGCGAGAAATCGGGACGACGAAGCATTTCCGGAAATGCATACCACCCCCGCCGCAACTTTATCAGCAACTCGTCGTGTGACCAGCGCGTGAGGTTGTTTCTATCAAAGTTTGGGAAACAGGCCCTTGCCTGATGGACCGAAAAACATCCGTCAGGCAGCAACTTTTCCCGAAATTCCAAATAGCTCGTCATTGCATTATATTTCCAAAACACTGCAAATATAATGCTTTTCAGAAACAAAATTCATTTCGTTCTGCAGAAAGAGGCTTTCGGAAGTCGTCACTTCTGTCAAACAATATCAAATAATGTCGTCACCAAGTTTCCACACATAGAGTTTTTGAAGAAAAATTTGACTATATTTGCGGCTTAATTCGGAGACGGGATTTCCTTGTCCGAGAAAAGTGGTCACATAAGATGAAAATCAAAGAAGCGCTTTTTGCTGGAAGCAGCACACGTGTGTCAGAAAGGCCGAAGCAGAGGTTCCCGGAATTCGCGTTCATCGGGAGGTCTAACGTCGGTAAATCGTCTCTCATAAACATGCTCACCGCCAACAGAAAACTGGCAATGACTTCGGCGAAGCCCGGAAAGACCAGGCTCGTAAACCACTTCCTCATAAACAGAAGCTGGTATCTCGTCGACCTTCCCGGCTACGGCTACGCCAAGGCTTCGGCTTCAGAGCGCCAGAAAATCCAGCAGGTAATCAACAACTACATAAACCTCTCCCCCGACATGGTCAACCTTTTCGTGCTCATCGACTCTCGTCATGACATCGGCAAGATTGACCTTGATTTTCTCATGGAACTCGGAGAGAGGAGGATTCCGTTCGCGATAATCTTCACCAAGGGCGACAAACAGGGTGTGAATGTGTTGGCCGCGCAGATCGAGAAGGACAAGAAGCAGCTTCTGGAGTTTTGGGAGGAACTTCCTCCGTGCTTCGTGAGCTCGTCGGAAACGGGAGCCGGACGCGAGGAGATCCTCGACTACATCGGAAGCGTGCTGGACAACCTCGGGAAAGACGATGATGGCACGCCGCAGAATACCGATGTGAAGTCTGCGGAGAAACGAGGAATGAATGGAGAGACAGTTTAACAACAATCAAAATATAGAGAAAGATGGATAGAGAGCATCAGATCAAATTGTTTGCCTGCAGGGCATCAAAGGATTTTGCCGAGAAGGTGGTAAAATGCCTGAATCTTGAACTTGGACAGTCTGAAACGGTTACGTTCAGCGACGGTGAATTTCAGCCGGCCTACCTCGAGAGTGTCCGAGGCGCGACCGTATTCATCATCCAGTCAACATTTCCTCCTGTCGAGAACCTTATGGAGCTTCTGCTCATGTGCGACGCTGCACGCAGGGCTTCCGCCTACAAGGTGGTTGCAGTGATGCCGTACTTCGGCTGGGCACGTCAAGACAGGAAGGACCGGCCAAGGGTCTCAATCGGAGCAAAACTTGTCGCAAACCTTCTCCACGCAGCAGGATGTGACCGTGTTATGACCTGCGACCTCCACGCCGATCAGATTCAGGGATTCTTCGACTTCCCGGTTGACCACCTCTATGCAAGTTCCATCTTCGTTCCATATATCAAATCACTTAACATCGAAAATCTCGCCATTGCGGCTCCGGATATGGGCGGCGCAAAGAGGGCACTTGCCTATGCCAAGCATCTCGAATGCCCTGTCATCATCTGCCACAAGTCACGCGAGAGGGCAAACGTGGTGGGTTCAATCACGGCAATCGGTGACGTCGAGGGAAAGAACGTCATCATCGTGGACGACATGATCGACACGGCAGGAACGCTCACAAAGGCGGCGAACGTGCTGAAAGAGATGGGAGCGAAGAGTGTGCGCGCATGTGCTACACATCCCGTTTTCTCTGGCAACGCCTATAAGAAGATTGCGGACAGCGCCCTTGAGGAAGTGATTGTATCCGATACAATTCCGCTGAGCAAGAAGCCTGAGGATGACAAGAGCAAGATTACGGTATGCTCGATGACGGGGATATTTGCTTCTGTGATTGAGAAAGTTTACAACAACGAGCCTATAAGTACCGGCTTTATATACTGATTTCAGAAGCGGCGCATCTGCTGCGTTGCACTTCGATAATTTTAATCCTCACAACCGTGAGGTTGCTGTGGTTAAAATTTTTCGTGCGCCTTGCATCTGCACCACTTCTGAAATCAGATGGCCCGGATTTTAAGAAAGCATCTGCTGCGTTGCACTTCGATAATTTTAATTGAAATTCTTACTATCTTTGTAGGATTTTAGGAGACACTTGATTATGAAAATTTTCATCGCAACGCTTATTCTTGTCGCATTCTGCTTCATCGGACTGGGATTCAACATCATATTCCGCAAAAACGGAAAGTTTCCGGAGACGGAGATCTCGAACAATAAGAATATGAAGAAGTTGGGAATCAAGTGCGCTAAGGAAGATGAAATGAAGATGTGGGGAGACAAGAAACGCGCGGCGGACTGTGAGAGTCTCGGATGTAGCTCGTGCGCAGGATGTGACCTCCACCCGAAAACGAAGGCGTGAGCCTCGGATATTAACAACAGCCGGACATTCCCGGCAGAAACAAAGAAAAGGCAATAATGAGTTTAGTAGCTATTGTAGGAAGGCCGAATGTCGGCAAATCGACGCTTTTCAACCGTCTGGTCGGGATGCGCCAAGCAATTGTCGATGAGACCGCCGGAGTCACGAGGGATCGTCACTACGGAAAATGTGAATGGTGCGGGACGGAATTCTCGATTGTAGACACGGGAGGATACACCTCAAACTCCGACGACATCTTCGAGGAAGAAATTCGCAAACAGGTCATACTCGCGGTGGAAGAATCTGATCTTGTGTTATTTATGGTCGAGGCTTCCGCCGGAATCACAGACTACGATGCGGAAATTGCCGACATGCTGCGCCGCAGTGGAAAGCCCGTGGTACTCGCAGTCAACAAGGTTGACTCCGGAGAGAAGGTTTACGACACTTTCCAGTTCTATTCTCTCGGGCTCGGTGAAGTCTGGAGCATATCTTCCGCAAACGGAGGCGGCACCGGAGACCTTCTGGACGAAATCGTGCGCCGTCTGCCGGCAGATGCTTCTGCTGACAACGACGAGCATCCTGAACTTCCGCACTTCGCCATCGTTGGGCGCCCGAACGTCGGCAAATCTTCACTCACGAATGCTCTGCTTGGCATTGAAAGGAACATCGTAACCCCGATTGCCGGCACCACAAGGGACTCGATAGCTACCCTCTTCAACAAGTTCGGTCACGAGTTCATGCTCGTCGATACGGCTGGAATGCGCCGCAAGAGCAAAGTTCACGAAGACCTTGAGTTCTACTCAGTGATGCGTTCCATCCGCGCCATCGAACACTCCGACGTATGTATTCTCATGGTGGACGCCCAGAACGGCATCGAGGCTCAGGACATGAGCATCTTCAACCTCATCCAACGCAACCGCAAGGGATGCGTGATTGTCGTCAACAAGTGGGACGCGGTCGAAAAGGACAGCAACACAATGAAAAAATACACCGAGGCAATCAGGGAACGCATTGCCCCGAACAACGACATTCCGATCATCTTCACCTCTGTCCTCAACAAACAGAGGATAATGGACGTGTTGGATGCCGCAGAGAAGGTCTATGCGAACTACTCGAAGAAGATTCCGACATCAAAGTTGAATGAGGTCATGCTTCCGGAAATCGAGAACTATCCGCCACCGGCATGGAAGGGCAAATATGTCAAAATCAAGTACATCACCCAGCTCCCGACCCGCAGTCCGTCCTTCGCGTTCTTCTGCAATCTTCCGCAGTACATCCGCGAACCATACCGCCGTTTCCTCGAAAACCGTCTTCGCGAGAACTTCGACTTCACCGGCTGTCCTCTGCAGATTTTCATCAGACAGAAATAGGGCGCATGTATCCGAAAGCCCTGCCCGGGCCAATATCAACAGCCCATCCTGCTTTTGTGCGAGGATGGGCTGTTTCGGTAAGAAGCGGTATAATTGCCTCTATTTCGGGGCGATGCGGTAGAGCACGGCCGCGATGATGGCAAAAATTATGTTAGGCAGCCACAGCGCCCAGCCAGGCGGAAGAGTGTCCGTATAGACGAACATTTCGCTGAACTTCATGAAAAGGATGTAGGAGAAACTCAAGGCGATGCCGATGCCTATGTTCCACCCGATGCCGCCGCGCCGCTTTTTCGACGAGAGCGACACGCCCATAATTGTGAGGATGAATGCCGAGAATGGCAGAGTAAAGCGCTTGTGCTTCTCAATGAGGGAATACTTAACGTTGGCATCGCCCCTCATCTGCTGCCGGGCGATGTAGCGTTCAAGTTCCCCGTAGTTCAAGGTCTCGACTGTCTTCTTGCGAACGTAGAAATCGTCAATTTTCAGAGCGATGACAGTATCGAGCTGCTTTCCGCTCCGGATGCGGTCGGTCATGTCGTCGTAATAGTCACGGATGAAGTAGTTCTTGAGTTTCCAACCTCCGAAGGTGCTGTCCCACACCGCCGTTTCCGCAGAAATCTTGGATTCGAGCCTGTTGCCGTCAAACTTCTCGAGAGTGAAACGGTAGGCCGTATTGTTCCATGTGCTGAACGACTCGACGAAGACAAATTCGCCCGGTGAAATCTGGTAGTGGACATTTTTCGTATTGGCGATATATCCCGACTTTATATACTTCCCCTCAAATTCAACCCTAGTCTTGTTGGCATCGGGGATGATAAATAGGTTCAGACACAGTGACAGAATACAGATGAGCGTTGCAGCCGCCATATATGGAACCATCATCCGGTGGAAACTGATGCCGCAGCTGAGAATGGCCACGATTTCCGAGTTCGCTGCCATCTTCGACGTGAAGAAAATCACCGTAATGAACACGAACAGAGGCGAGAACATGTTCATAAAATACGGAATGAAATTCATATAATAATCGAAAATGATGGCCTTGAGCGGAGCTTCCTTCGCGACAAAGTTGTCAATTTTCTCACTGATGTCGAAAATGATGACGATGCCGATAATGAGCACTATCGCGACAAAGAAGGTCAGTATGAACTTCTTGAATATATAGACATCCAATTTCTTTGGTCTCAGAGAAAATTCCATCGTCGGGGTATTCCTTAAATTCTACAATCTTGTCATTATCTTCTTGACAGTCACATCTTTCCACGCCGCAAAGTCGCCTGCTGCAATGTGCACACGAGCCTGCCGCACAAGGTCGAGATAGAAGGCGAGATTGTGTTCTGAGGCAATCTGCGCCGCAAAAATCTCTCCTGCGATGAAGAGGTGACGAAGATACGCCTTGCTGTAATAGTGATCTACAAACGATGTCCCGCTCGGGTCGAGTTCGGAAAAGTCGTCCGCCCACTTGAGGTTGCGCATATTCATTATTCCGTTCCATGTGAAAAGCATCCCGTTGCGTCCGTTTCGGGTCGGCATCACGCAGTCGAACATATCCACTCCCCTTGCAATGCCTTCAAGAATGTTCGCCGGAGTACCCACACCCATAAGGTAGCGTGGCTTGTCCTGTGGAAGAAGCGGATGCACGACTTCAAGCATCTCATACATCTTCTCGGTAGGCTCACCCACCGCAAGTCCTCCTATTGCATAGCCTTCGCGGTCGAATTTGGCAGCGTGCTCAACTGCCGCACGGCGCAGGTCCGGATAAATGCAGCCCTGGATGATTGGGAAAACCGTCTGGGAATATCCGTAGAGCGGCTCCGTCTCATCGAAATGTTTGAGGTAGCGCTCCAGCCAGCTCTGGGTGAGCTTGAGGGATTTCTTTGCATACTCGTAACTCGCATCGCCGGGACAGCATTCGTCAAGAGCCATCATAATATCCGCACCAATAATGCGTTGTGTATCAACATTGTTCTCCGGAGTAAAGCAGTGTTTGGAACCGTCTATATGGGAACGGAAAGTGCAGCCATCCGGAGTGAGTTTACGCATCTGTGTGAGCGAAAAGACCTGAAATCCACCGCTGTCCGTAAGTATCGGGCGGTCCCAATGCTCGAATTTGTGGAGTCCGCCCGCCTTGCGCAGTATGTCCAGCCCCGGACGAAGATAGAGATGGTAGGTGTTGCCGAGAATTATTTCGGCCTTTATGTCTTCCACCAAGTCTCTGTGATATATGCCCTTGACCGAGCCGACGGTTCCCACCGGCATAAAAATAGGTGTCTGTATCTGTCCGTGGTCAGTCGTGATGATTCCGCATCTTGCCGATGACCCGGGGTCTTTCGCAATAAGTTTAAATGTCATTCGCCGTTGTAAATAATATTCCCGATTCTGCCGGGAAAACAAAAAATATAGACAAATCGCCGTCAAAGATAGTAATTCTTGGAAACAAGAAAAAAAAGAATGATAAGTGGGCGTGCGAGATTGCGGGGGAAGTCGTAAATTCTACAAGAAAAATCGCGGGGGAAATGAGTAAAATGCGAAATAAAATCGCGGGGGATTTCGGTACAAAGAATGTTACATATTGATTATTTGGAATTTATCAATTATTTTTGCCTCAAATA
>ERZ1026780.99-NODE-99-length-73054-cov-83.995973_pt1 | contig 73054 bp, 56 predicted proteins | sample MGYA00380126_ERZ1026780 | MGnify/ENA primary metagenome ERZ1026780 (study PRJEB33269, sample SAMEA4719762) | human gut metagenome | biome: human-associated habitat; feature: organic feature; material: feces | place: Cameroon | collected 2013-10 ... | reverse complement strand
CAATAGTACAGATGCCAGCACTGTCATAGCCTCTGTACTCTAGTCTTGATAAACCATCTAAAAGAACTTTAGCTACATTTCTTTCAGCAACAGAACCAACTATTACACACATAAAAATAATCCATCAATAAATTACATAAAAACTTTGATGAAATGTAGACTCAAGTAAACAGATTAATTATCGCTACATTTTTTTTATAAACCTAGCACCCCCAGATTTCATAAGAAGGGATATTCCTTGTAACAACAGCTCCAGCTGCAATAACAGCACAGTCCCCAATAGAAACTCTTTGAAAAACGGTTGAATTTGCTTCAATAACCAATCTTAAGATTGCTGTCTTTTTTCTAAATTAACACTTATTGTATTCTTTAAAGAATCAATCAAACTCAATTTTGCTGAACTGCAATACCTAAGTTTTAAACTAAGATAGCATAGTGTTGTTCACATTAACAAAATTATCTTTTTGAAAAATTTTTGTATACAAAGATTCATAGCTTCACCAAATATAAGAGAAGAAAATGAATAAACGCTAATAAAACAGAGGTGGTCTACCGTTTTTGTAACCTAATTCATGAGTTCTTTTTCTAATAAACCTTGCAGGCACTCCACCCCAGACTTCATAAGAAGGAATATCCTTTGTAACTACAGCTCCTGCATCAACTACAGCTCCATCTCCTATACTAACACCTTGAAGAATTATGGTCCCTGTACCCGACCAACAATGATGTCCTACTTTTATAGGTTTAAAATCTGCAGTAAATTGAGGATCATCAACATCATGGCTTCAGATTATCATTTTGACATGACTTGATATATTAGTATCATGATCAACATAAACACCACCTCTTGCATCTAATTCAACAAACCCCACCTGCAACATTATCCGAAAGTTTTAGTCCTAGAGGTAAAAGTACTTCAACTCTTCTACAAGGAAAGGTACCTTTGCTTAACTTTGCACCTAATAAAATATAAGCTAACTTTCTTAAATGACGGCTTGGAATTTTGTTCCAAATCATATTAACAAATAGAATAATCGTATGATAAACATACTTCATGAGTCGTGGTATTCTATTACCTAAACTTTTGTATGTTGTTTTGAATAAGGTATTTATTACTCCTAACTTAAGGAATTGTTATGGGCAAAGAAATATAATATTGGACGTAATTTTCTTTTAATTTAGCAAACGAGAATTGTTCATCAAATGTAGATTTAGCACTCAATTCTAATTTCTTTATATAATCTTTGTTCTCTATTAAATAGCAAATTTTATCTGCAAGTTGCTCTACATTTTTTGGTTCAACAAGCAGACCATTTATATTATTTTTTACAATTTCAGGAGTTCCATCAACTGATGTAGCAACCAGTGTTTTTGACACTGAAAAAGCTTCAATTGGAGTTAAAGGCAAACCTTCCCATAATGAGCTTAAAACAATAAAGTCACATTGACTCATTACATTTTGAATATCTGATCTATATCCAAGCATATGGACAAATTTTTCAAGATGATATTGTCTTATCATCTGCTGCAACTTATCTTTTAGAGGACCATCTCCTACTATAAAAAATCTTGCATTGGGAAGTTTTTTTAAAACTAATTTTGCTGCCTCAATAAAATACTCCATACCTTTCTGTAGAGCCAACCTTCCGATATTTCCAATAACAACATTGCCTTGCTGTTTTTCATTTTTTAAAACATCTAAAACATCTATATTTTTGTCAAAAGGCTTTACTGCGTTATAAATTACGGAAATTTGTTTTTCTGGTAATCCAAAATAATCTATAAGATTTTGTTTTACATTTTTGCCAACAGCAATAATATGCGTATTCTTATAAGCAAATCTTGTTAAGAGTCTTTTATCATAGAACGTATTATGAGCGTTAGTTACTTTTATTACAGAACTTGGTGATACAATTTCTGCCATTAAAGCAGCCATTCTATGGTGAGAATGAACAACAGTGATTTTTTCTTTCTTAATAATCTCTCTAATCTCAAAACAAGAGGATATAAAATCTAAAGGATTTTTCGAAGATATATCTTTAATTTTATAGTGCTGTATTCCCATTCTATTAAGTTCATTTTCTAAGACGCCACCAGTAGAACACACTACAATCTTATTAACAAGATTATGGAAAACTTGGCAAAGTTGCAGTACAACATTTTCTGTACCACCTACCCCCATAGTTCTCACAATAAATAGGATATTCTGATTCTTAAGATTCAATTTTGTTACACTCAACTTAACTTTTATTTTTTTCTATATTTACGAACTAGTTTTAAAATTCTGACATCATCAACAAAATATCTTCTAAACAGTCTTTTAGGTTCTTGTAAAAATCTATAAAACCACTCAAATCCAATATTGCTTATCCACTTCGGAGCTCTTTTTACGTTGCCAGCTAAAAAATCTACAGTGGCACCAGCACAGACTGATAATTTAGCTTCATATTTAAGGTAATTTTCGTATATCCACTTTTCCTGCTTAGGACATCCAAAACAAGCTATTAGGATATCTGGATGACAATCAGAAATCATTACATTTATTTTATCTAACTCTTTTTGATCTTTTTCAAACCCCAAAGGCGGAGCGTAAGTTCCGACAATTTTTATTTTAGGATTAGACTTTTCAATATTTGATTTAGCTTTTTGTGCAATTCCATCTTTACCTCCAATGATAAAAACGGATTGTCCTTTATCTGAAGCCTGTTTTAATAACAACGGAACTAAGTCTGAACCTGATATTTTTTCTTTGATAGGGTTGCCTTGATATTTAGCTATCCACTGTAGTGGTTTTCCATCAACAAGCACTAACTCAGCATTATCAATGATCTTCTTAAGATAAGGATCATCTTCAATCTTCACTATTACATCGACATTAACAGCTACAATGTAGGATTTCTTATCTTGCGAAACAAGAGAATCAATAGCTTCAAGACAATCTTTCATTGAGAGATTGTTTACATATGTATTAAGGAATCGTTGTTTCACAAAATTATTCATTAAAAAACTCTTTTTCTAACATTAGACACAAACAGTGGTAAACAGGTAAATGTAACTCTTGAATTTTATAAGTTTCTGTTTCTGGAACCTTGATACAAGAATCACAATACTTTTCAAGTTTATTTTGTTTTTGACCTGTTAGACCGATTACTTTTAGACCTTTTGCTTTAGCAGTTACAGCAGCATACAAAATGTTCTTACTATTTCCACTTGTGGAGATAGCTAAAAAAACGTCATTCTTAACACCGTAACCATTAATCTGCTGAGCAAAACCTAAAAGAGGATCACAATCGTTAATAAATGCTGTTGATAATGCTGGATGTCCATCCAAAGCAATTGCAGACATTGCCCCCTGTAAGCTATTAGCTAAAATAGATCCTAATTCAGAATCAACAGCTTTTAATTTATCTGAAAATTCTTCTCTAGGCTTTCTTGCTAGCTTGAATCCTTTCATTAACTCACCCACAATATGTTCTGAGTCTGCTGCAGAGCCACCATTACCTGCAATAAGAAGTTTACCTTGATTACTATATGAGTTTCTTAGAATAATGAATGACTTTAAAATATCATCTTTTACAGCATTGAGAGTTGGGTATCTTTGAACAAGAATATCCAACTCATCCATAACACATTGTTTAGCACTAACCATTTTATTCTTTTATTCCTTTGCTGGGACACTAAGAACAGCTGAATTTTAGATTACAACAGAATTTACTACAATACTCGCATAGCCACATATTTTAATCTTTTCAAGAATAAAAGCTTCTGCTAATAGCATTACAATATTCTCAATTATTGGAAATTCTCCATTTACTTTTGCAATTTGACCATTTTCTTTCGATAGTAATATTTTGAAAAATTTTACAATTTTCCTCTATTTTCCCTTTGGAATGAACAACGCAGTCTTTACCTCTGCGGTAAAAAAAACTGTACCCTTTATATCTTTGCTTGTGAGCTAATAGAATTAGGATATATATTATGATCTGCTAATTCTATAAAACGGTCTACTTCTGAGCATGATTATACAGCCTATTGCTATTTTTAATAAAACACTCATTTATTATCCTCAGACAAAATCAGGTTAACTGCATCAAAAAGAGATTTAGTTGTATAGATTTGACCAAAATTATCATTCTTTTCTGATAACAATATTGTTTTGCAACCTGCGGTATTACCGGCTTCAATATCAGTCCTACCATCACCAATCATCCAAGATTGACTTAGATCAATATTAAAATCTTCATGTGCTTTATCAAATAAACCAGTTTTTGGTTTTCTGCAATTGCAATCAAATTTTAATTCAGGTACTTCACCTTTAAATCCTTTTTTAGGATGATGTGGACAGAAATATAAACCATCTAGATATGCACCATCATTACCTAATAGTGTTTCCATTTTATTATGGATTGCATCTAATTGTTCAAAAGTAACCTCACCACGAGCTACAACAGGTTGATTTGTGATTACGACAGCTAAATAACCTGAGTCATTTATTTTCTTAATTGCTTCACTTACTTTTGGCAAAAGCTCAAATTGTGAAATATCAGTTAAAAAACCTTTGTACTTGTTTATAGTACCATCACGATCTAAGAATATAGCTTTCTGTTTATTTCTTAGATTTCTTTGTGATACTTTTCCTGATTTATAGTCTTCACATACAGAATAAAATCTATCAGGAGTTCCCATATCCTTTACATATTCAGGACTATCGTAGCAGAACATATGATTAGTTCCTGATAAAGGCTTTAAAAGCTGTCTGTCTAAATCAACTTTAAAAACTTTTCCATTGTCATCAACTTTGCCAACTTGCTTAGGATCGATGCCACATTGGTCAAGGAGCTTTGAATTTAAAACATGGAGACCTGAATTTACTCTGTTCTTATAAAACTCTGGTCTTTGATCTTCTTTTGTCAGCCACTGAACAACGCTTAATTTCTTATCAGAAATGATCAAACCACTGTCATATGGATGACTATTTGGATGAGTAAATAAAGTAACTAATCCGTGATGCTTTTTATGGAAATCAACAAATCTGTTGAAATCAACATCAAAAACTGAGTCGGCGTTTAACAAGAAGAAATCTCCTGATAACTTATCTCTAAGTTTAAATAACGCTCCAGCATTACCGAGAGGTTCTTTTTCAAAAAAGTACTCTATATTTACACCAAATTCTTTTCCTGTTGAAGGCGATATCCCAGAGCCATCTCCGAAATAATTAATTATTTGATCACCTAAATAGCTCACAGTGATGATAATGTCATTAAAGCCTTGCTCCTTTAAGCTTTTTATTTCCATTTCTAAAACAGGAATTCCATCGATTTTGATCATTGGTTTAGGAATATTAGGGGCTATCGATGATATTCTAGTGCCCCTACCACCAGCCATAATAACTACTTTCATACTATTCCTTTGGTTCGTAATCTTCAGGTGCAAAATAAATAACTCTGGTACCACCATTTTCAAATTCAAATGGAATGTAAAGCAAGTCTTTCATTGCTTCTTTTACAGCCGATTGATTCTCCTTTGGAACATAAAATACAAGGAATCCACCACCGCCTGCACCAAGAAGTTTTCCACCTAATGCGCCTGCTTTAATGCCTTTTTCATATAAAGCATCGATACTACTTGTAGTTACAGCACTGCCCGTTGATCTCTTCAATTTCCACGTTACATCAAGCAACTTACCAAAATCATTAAGATCTCTATTGTTATCAGTTAATACTGATTGAGCTTCTGATACTAATGAAAACATCTCTTGCAACTGCTTTACATTGTCTTTTTTATCCAAAGCGTTTGCTTTTTGAACATCCGAAGAAAATCTTGTAAAACCAGTGAAAAACATCATCAAGTTGTCATTAAGATTTCGCTTTCTTTTAGGGCTGATGATCAAAGGTGTAACTTCATAATCGTCTTCAGAAAAATCTATACGATTAAACCCACCAAAAGAAGCTGCAATTTGATCTTGCCATCCTCCAGTTTCATTGCAAAGAACTCGTTCTAAATAAATTGCTTCATCAGCTAATTTTTTCTTATCGGCATAGATTCCTTTTAATGCGTAAAAGGCATTAAGCATACCTACTGCAAAAGAACTAGATGTACCCAAACCGGAGCGAGCAGGAAGATCTGCTTCATAGGTCAATCTTATTTCTTCCATCTTCAGCATTTTCATGGCATTTCTGATTGCTGGATGCTGAATATCATCAATAGAAGTAACTCTTTCAGTCTTTGAATAAGAAAGCTCAGTTGAATAATCAAAGAAACGTGGTAAATGCCTTACATTTACATAACAATACTTATCAAAAGTAGTTGATATAACTGCTCCTCTATTTTCTTTAAAGTAACTTTCTAAATCAGTTCCACCTCCAAAGAAGGACATTCTAAAAGGAGTTTGTGTGATAATCATAATTTACTTCCAAAAGATAAATTAAAAAGGATCTTAGTGCATAGTTACGAGTAATTTTTTAAGTTCTACTTATATTGAGTAGTAAAACTTCTGAATAAACTTGTCATGATCTTATCTGCTCATGTTTTAATCAGCAGACGCTATATAAGGTCGATATGTGTCAGACTGATATTAGAGTGTGCAAGGTACTGATAAACTCTCATCAATGATGATCTTGAAAGCTCGTTCTTATGGTCAGGTGTAGGAACCGTAAGTCTTTGCTCTTCCATCTTCTTTCTCATCAGATATTCTGTAGCAGAATAGATTAAAAGAGCTAAAGTCATTACCCACATCAGAGCATTTATTCTTGATGGGCTTTCAAGGTGCAAAGTGTTTACCAGTAATCTTTTATCCTTCACTGTTAATTGAAGCCTTTGCATGAACTTTAACAGCAATAGTGACAGGCTTATCATCTTTCTTATGTTTGCCTCTACCTTTATGTCCTTTTACCTCTTCATAGGTAATGTCTGATATAGATACAAGCTTAAGCTTTGCTGTAATATCATCCATGCATTTACATGGCTTAGTCTCAAGTTTTATTAAAGCCTTTTGAACTTCTGTTCTCCTATAGTACATTCTCCACACCACATAGCTTTGACACCATCAGGCTCATTACTGTCTACAGGTACGAGCTTATCTGGCTCTTGAGCAAACAGATTAAAGCACTCTGTTGCCTGACCGTAAGAGTTAGGTATTCTGGTTACAGCATACAGATGATGTAATGCCAGCTCTTTAGCATTATCACTGGTACATAAAACACTGTCAGCTACCAAATATCTTAAGTCTTTAAACTGCTCTTTAATTAGAGACCAGTAAGTAATAATGACATCTTTAAAACTTGTCTTATCACTTGTGTGCCCACTAACACACTTTTCAAATAATGGTATATGACTTAACTCATCACATATCATCAGCTCATTTATCTGATTTAATTCAGGATGGCTGTCTCTACTGTATCCCCTTATCAAGTACGATATCACAGCCATCTTCAACTCTGGTCTGTCCTTCATAGTGGAAACTGGTTGAGCCTATATGTACTGAAACAGGGTTAAGCTCAAGTTTAGTTGCTACCGCTTGAGAACATCTTAGAAAAAATCTTTCAGGTCCAAAGTCTGCTATGGCATCTAATAGCATTGAAAGAACATCCCTTTTTATGTCTTCTACATTAAGCTCTTCATTACCAGTTAAAGCTCTTACATATTTTCCACGATAAACTCCTGAGGTTCCGTACAGTGACTGGTATGGTACATTTAATACCTGACAACACAATAGCTTCACTAACTCAATTTGAGTTACCTTTACATGTGAACCTATCTTTCCAATACAGGATTCAATTACTGGTGCTAAACCAAAGTAATCAAATCCTGCAGCTGTAAGTCCAATGTTTCCTAGTTCTGTTGAAAGTAAATCGCTTGTGTTATCAAACTGTACTGCCATCATCGTGATCCTGTAATATCATCTTTGATGGCTATCTTTTAACCTAAGTTGACTACATTCTCAAGCTTGTAAAACTAAGCGTGATCTTTGTATCACATTGTAATAATGTGAATATTGTAAAGTAATCAAAAAGTCAAATAATTAACATTTTGATTTATTTAAAATAATTGATACATTAATTACGCTTTTTTAAAAGTGATTGAAAATCAAACACTAAAATAAGTCAGAATATATTCATATTTTTTTACTGCTCAATGTTAGTTATAATCTTTTAAAAAATTATAACTGTGTTTTTTACTTTCTATCTTTAATCGTAAATATACGCGAAAAGCCTATTTTTAAAGAGCAATCAAATCTTAGCGTTTTTGATTTTTTTAGCAAAAATATGATCATTTAGCCCCTTTTCCAAACAACACAACCTTAATTGTTAGCAAAATAATCTTAATATCTAAAAGCACAGACCAATTATTGATATATTCCATATCAAGTTTCACTACGTCATCAAAATTCTTGATGTTACTTCTACCGCTTACCTGCCACAAACCTGTAAGTCCAGGGGTCATTGAAACACGAGCTTTGTGTTTAGGTTCATAATTATTATATTCATCTACAGTAGGTGGTCTTGTACCAACTAAACTCATGTCACCTTTTAATACATTTATAAACTGAGGCAGCTCATCAAGTGATGTTCTTCTAATAAAATGACCAACTTTGGTGATTCTTGGATCATTTTCCATCTTGAACATCAAACCATTCATTTCATTTTGAGACATCAATAATTTTTTTATTTCTTCAGCATCACTTCTCATTGATCTGAACTTATAACATTTAAAGATCCTTCCATTTCTACCTACTCTGTCCTGAGAGAAGAGTACTGGACCTTTAGAGTCAAGTTTTATAATCGGAGCTAATACTAAATATGCAACGCAAAAGATGATGAATCCTACAATACCGCCTGTATAATCTAATAAGCGTTTTGCAATAGCTTTTTGATTTGATACAAACTTTCTACTTACTGAAATACAGTGCAGATTGCCAATTTTGCTTACAATAATAAAAGACTTAGGTAAGTAGTCAAACACCTCAAGATTTATCTTGATATTAACTCTAATTCCCATTTCCTCTGCTTGAGATAGGATATTCTTCAGTTCTTCATTATCATCAAGATTAACCGTAACAAAGAGTTCATCAACATTGTTATGAGTAATGTAATCTAATAAAGTATGATATGAGCAAACTACATCTATACCGTAGATTTTCTTATTTTGTTTTAAAATTTGAGGTACGGAAATACCACAAATTTCACGTCTCCAATCAAAATTTGTTAATAAACCTTTGATAGTATTTCTACAGTCATTGTCTGTTATTACGAGAATTTTATTAGAAAACTTAGAGTTTTTATAAAGTCTTACTAATACGAATTTAATCAATAATCGTGAACTAAATTCCAATACCAAAAAGATAACGCCAAAATATCCAATAACAAGACGTTTAGAATCACCTAAACTGTGTAGTAAGAAAAGTATTAAAACTAAAAGAGAAATTAAAAAACATGTTAACTGCAATACAGCAACAGATTCTTTAAAAATACCTCTAAAAATAAAACTTCTGTTCACTCCAGTAAATGCAGTTGAGAACAAGTACTCAAATATGAAGATAAACAGGTAAAGCCTAAAAGAGTAAAACTTAACAGTTGTAAGAGCAAAGCCAAAATATAATGAATAAGCTAGATATAGAGATGCAAAAGCAACAAAACTTCCTGACAAAGCAAGAACATTTCTTATAATCTTATCAGAACTATCTTTATTCATTGTATTGATAAAACCTACTCTTCACACTACCATCTTTGCCATTTTCATTATGGTAAGGTTAACTAATTATGTAAATTTAATTAAATTATAAGTAATTAATTTACAAATGCTCTTTAATCAGTCAAAAGACAAATAAAAACAGAGTTATTACTTATAACAAAATCTATAGTTACTAATAAAACTCTGTTAAGTATTGCATTAAAATTACACATTTCTGTTTATAACTTTTACAGAAATATTTGTACTATCGTTTATAATTTAATCTTTATCATTAATTTGATCCATTGTAACTTTATCAACTGTTTCTTCGTTATCAGAATTATGATTATCATGATGAGATTTAGAAAATTGTGATCTATATAGTACTGCATAAGAGCCATTCTTTTCTAACAGATCATTGTGTGTCCCCTCTTCAACAACATGACCGTCATTGATAACTAAGATCTTATCGGCATCCATAACAGTTGAAAGTCTGTGAGCAATCACTATGGTAGTTCTGCCTTCCATAAGCTTATCTAATGCTCTTTGAACCACTTTCTCTGACTTATTATCAAGAGCAGAGGTAGCCTCATCTAAGATTACGATTGGCGCATTCTTTAAAATTGCTCTTGCAATAGCTAAACGCTGCTTTTGACCACCAGATAAAAGTAAACCACGTTCACCGATTAAAGTATCAATACCATTTGGCAATTTCTGTACAAACTCATCAAGATATGCACTCTTGATAGCACGGTTAATCTCCTCATCGGTAGCATCAGCTTTACCATACATTAAGTTTTGTCTTACTGTACCATCAAAGAGGAAGTTGTCCTGGAACACCATAGAGATCTTGTCTCTTAATGATGATAAGGTAAATTCAGAGATATCAGTACCATCAACGGTAATAGAACCTGAATCTAACTCATATAGTCTTGGGATCAAAGAACATACTGTAGACTTACCACCGCCAGAGTTTCCTACTAAGGCTACTTTCTTACCTACCGGAACTGATAAGTTCACATCCTTTAAGATCATTCTCTGACCGTCATAGGAGAAGTTTACATGGTTAAACTTAATCTCTTTTGATATAGCTATAAGTTCTTTTTTACCCTCTCCATCATTTGCTTCAAATGAAGGTGTATCTAAGATAACATAGATACGCTCTAATGCTAATAAAGCTGTTTGCAGACCAACATAGTTATTACCAATACTCTTAATTGGAGTATAGAGCATGATTAGAGCAGCCAAGAATGCTACGAAAGTACCTGAGGTGATTACACCTGTGGTAATTAAATACATACCATAGTAAAGCACGCCTGCTACACCGCAAGCTGTAACTAAATGCATAGCAGGAGATAACCAGTTGGTATCTCTTGTCATCTTCATAGAGAATTTAAAGATATCCTCAACTTCTCTATGAAACTTCTCATACATAGTCTTGATAAGGTTAAAGGATTTGATGATCTTGATACCAGAATAGGTTTCTACATAGGTAGTGTTGATCTTTGTCTGAGCCTCAACATTCTTAGACATGATCTTCATAACCTTCTTTCTGGCAATCTTCATTGGGATCACCAACAAAATCAGTACACCTAAGGCAATGAAAGACAATTGCCATGAGTTCCAAAGCAGAACCGCCAATAACCCTAATGAGGACCAGAACTTCGATAAGAAGAGTTTTACGTTAGTAATAAGACCTGTAGTAGCAGAATCTGCATCATTACAGAATCTTAAAAGAACAATACCTGAGGTATTCTTATCAAAGAAAGCAGATTCACTAACTAATAACTTCTTATATAAAGCTAATTTCAAATCAGTTGAAATTCTTGAACCTACATAGGTATTGACGATATTTGAGGTATAAATACAGATACCTTGCACTAAGGTAAATCCAATAATAATAAAAGGAACCTTTAAAGCAAATTCAGTATTTTTATCCACCATTACGTTATCCATAAATGGCTTTAAGAACGATGCAACAGCTGCATCTAAGCCACCTACGGGGATAGTAAGCAAAACACCTAATATGGTTAAAAAGATATATGGTTTTAAAAATGGCCAGAATTTCTTCAATCCTGCTAATGGAGATAGTGATCCTTGCTCTATGATCACATCAAGTCTTTGAGCTGGGTGTTTTTTGTTCATTAGTTACCTTTTAACATATACGCTTGTAACCTTTTATTATAACTTTTTTATCTCTTTCTTTTAAGTACATGAAAGAAAATGGTTAAACCTTATTGATTATTCATTGAGAAAAATTTTGGAGGCAGAACAAAATAAATGGGACATCAATAATCTCTTTTCACTATTTAAGAAATCAATTAGCAAAAAGCTTTAGAAAGATGCATATTGCAGACAACAATCATAATTGACAACAATTTAATATTGTAAAACAAAACAATATTACATATTCAGGTCTCTTGAAATTGACCTTAAGTTCCAAGACGCCTAACTGATTGAAATAAAAACTCGTTAAGTTAGGCGCATCTAAGACTTTTTAGTACTAAACGTTATTTAAGATCTTCAAGCAATGATCTGTAACCATCATTTAGTAATGGGAAGATAAAGCCTGATTTTGCATTTAAATCAGTCTTCTCAATATGAAAAGTGGTAGCGCCCCTTTCTCTCTTCCACTGATTTACAGCAAGTCTTGTAAAGTAACGAGTTACAAACAGCTTTAGATCATCACGTGAGAAATTCTGATACTCTTCTGCTAAAGTATCTAAAATTCTCTGTGGAGTGAATAGCTCTTCTTGATGTAAAACGTGAATTCTATCTAAAATCACGTAAGGCATTAAGTCACGCTCATCAGTCTGACCTGGCTTTAATTCAGCAGTTGGAGCCTGAGCTGAAATGTATGACATATCAGGAACATCAAGTTTCAAGCCTCCTTTTACAACCTCAATACCATCATCAGCTATATGCTGATTGATTTTTAGAATTCTGCTCTTTGATACGTCACCTATAGGAGACAGACCACCTGCTGTATCTCCATCCATAGTGCAATAACCTACAGCATCCTCTGAAGCATTACAGGTTGACATTAAAAGCTTGTTATAACGGTTTGCGATCATCCAGATACCAGGTGCACGAGAACGAGCCTGAATGTTCTGTAATGTCAAATCATCACGATCCCAGTTAAGCTTATCATCAGGTGTTGTTCCATTGATGATAGCAACATAATCTTCAACTAACTTTGCAATTGACCACTCATAATGAGTTGCTCCGATGTTATGAGCAACTTTTGAAGCTGCGGTTCTAGTTACAGAGCCAGATACAGCTGAGCCTTGATATACAGTGGTTAAGACCTGAGGCATGATCTTTTCTTTTACATATGACTGTTTATCACCTGTAAAAGCAGGTACCTCAAACTTTAATGCAGATAAAAGCTCTTTATACTCGTCATAGCCTAACTCTTGTAGTGCTGCTAACTGACCATAGCAGACACAAGTTGCACAAAGACCTGAATCAGCACCACCTGACATAGATAGAGCAAAACCATGAGAACGGGTCTTTAACATCCAGTCAAACTGACCTAATGCTACAGCTCTAACAATAGTGTCATACTCATTTAAGAACTCACTGATACCTGATGATGCTGTTACAAAATCAGCTCGCTTAAATGACAGATAGTTACTCTGTGAGACTAACTTACCGTCATCAGAAATAATTGACAGACCATCAAAGATATCAGAACCGCTTTCACAACCTAATAAGTTAGTTGTTACAACGGTACATTTTAGATTTGAAGATAAGGCTACAGCATCTACAACACGCTTTTTGTCATCAAAAAGTTCAAAACGCTTGGCCTCAGGACAGATTAAAAGCTCTACCTTATCAAGATAAGCTAAATCACCTTCATTAAAGTAAATACCCACTTTTTTAGTTGAACCGTTTAATTCGACGTCAAAAGTATTACTTGGGGTAAAGATTTCAGATCCTATATTAAAAGATAAACCTTCTACACAAGGAGTTCTAAAGAAACGAACTCTTGAGTCACAGCTGTTATAGCATGAGTGTAAAACACTTACACCTATGATCTTGCTTTTCTTTAATAGTACATAAGCATCATAAGACTTATTATCAGAGCCTGTTAAAGGCAGACCTACACCTACAACTATCCCCTCAGGCAGTGAGTACTTTAAATTTAACAAAGCATGCTGTGCACCTTTAGTTAACTCACTGTGCCAGAACAGATCACCACAGTTGTAACCAGAAATTGCAAGTTCTGGAAAAGCTATAATGGAGATACCTTCTTTTACAGCTTGTGCGCATTGTTTGAGAATTTTATCAAGATTGCCATTAAGATCGAGTGGTGTGGTGTTGATTCGACCTGCTGCAATGTAGTTTAAATCTGCCATACTATAAACTCCAATGAAGAATTGTGTTGTGCATACTCAATTTGCTAATCAATTTACATCTTTGGTAAACGAAATGGTGATCCTCGTAAAAGAGAACTTTTGCAAAATCAGTTGCATCCATAGTTGTTTTGCATACCGTCAAAAATAACATAATTTAGGTCATAATGATTAACTACGCCCTAAAAATGAACATTGAGATAGGTTTTATTGTTTAGTTTATTTTAATTATGTTTTACACCGGTGCTTTAAATTTAGAAGTAAAGCATTATTGATGAATTTCATCACAGAAAGATGAATAAGCTGTAAGAGTTTTCAAAGCAGGATTGCTACAATTGAGTACAACAATTGTGTAAGTGCGTATGAGCACAAAAAAAAGTGAATAAGATTAGAGAGTTCATTTTATTAAACTGAACTTGATTTCAACTAAGCTCAATCTATATTCAGAATATGAACAAAGATATAAACCAATTTTTATCAAGGATCGGTATACGTGAGCAACAAGAATTATATTATTTCACAAGGTCACTGCAGGCATTTAGGTGCAACTATTGAAAAAGATGGTGTAAATTTCGCCGTTTGGGCACCAGATGCAGCCGAAATTGATCTTTTACTGTTCGATGCAGTAGATGACGATTCACCTTATGTAGTACATCTGTCCTCTACAGTTTTTAAATCCACCTACTTTTGGCATGTATTTGTTCACAATATAGGTGCTGGTCAAATCTATGCTTATAGAGTAACAAAAACTGTAGACAGTCCACAGGCACAATCTCAGGCAGAAGAGATTAACAAGATCTTAATTGACCCATATGGAAAGAGAGTACTCTTCCCTGATGATTACAAAAGATTCTTACCTAAAGACGAGAAGCTTGCTTTTAAATATGCACCTAAGAGTGCTGTCATCAATGTAGACGAGTACGATTGGGGTATTGATACTTTTCCTCACCATTCACTTGAGAACACCATCATCTATGAGATGCATGTAAAAGGATTTACGGCTGATAAAAGTTCAGGTCTTTCAGATGAACTAAGAGGCACCTACAAAGGTCTTATTGAAAAGATCCCTTATCTTGTAGAGCTAGGTATCACAGCAGTAGAGCTCATGCCTGTATATCAGTTCGATGAAAAGGATGCTAGACCTAATATGGATAACTATTGGGGCTACAGTCCTATGGCATTTTTCTCAGTACACGAAGGCTACAGTTCCGATAAAAGTATTGAAGGACCTGTAAAAGAGTTCCGTGACATGGTCAAAGCCCTTCACAGAAACGGCATCGAGGTTATCCTAGATGTGGTTTACAACCACACCTCTGAAGGTGATGAGAACGGTCCTAGTTACTGTTTTAAAGGTTTTGATAAGGATGGCTACTACATCATTAAAGATGGCTATTATCAGAACTACTCTGGATGTGGCAACTCTTTAAATGCTAACCAGCCTGTTGTAAGAAACCTGATTATTGACTCACTTGTCTTCTGGCATGAGAAGATGCATGTTGATGGATTTAGATTTGATTTAGCTTCTATTCTAACCCGTGACAAATTTGGCGCCCCAATGAACGACAACACAACCTTGTTGTCTATTGATGCAAACAGACGACTTGCTGAGGCCAAGTTAATTGCAGAGCCATGGGATGCAGGCGGTCTGTATCAGTTAGGTGCTATTTCAGGCTCTAAATGGAGAGAGTGGAACGGACAGTTCAGAGATGATGTCAGAAGCTTCATGAGAGCAGATCCTGGTATGGTCAAAAAGTTTGTTTTAAGACTTTTAGGTTCTCCTGATATTTACAACGAGCATATGGTTGATGCTCAAAAGTCTGTTAACTTTATCACCTGTCATGATGGCTTTACCTTGTACGATTTGGTTTGCTATTCACACAAGCATAATCTTGCTAATGGTGAACATAACCGTGATGGTAATGATAACAACTATTCAGCAAACTACGGCTTTGAGGGCCCTACCGATGATGTTCATTTAAATGAATTAAGACTTCGTCAGGTGAAAAACTTCATGGCAATTACCATGCTCTCACTGGGTACTCCAATGATCTGTATGGGAGATGAAGTACTGCGCTCTCAAAATGGTAATAACAATGCCTATTGCCAGGACAATAAGCTTAGCTATTTAAACTGGGATCTTAATGAGCAACAGCGTGAGATGTTTGATTTTACCAAGACACTAATTGGTCTTTCCAGAATCGGTAAAATTAAGCATGTAAATGATACACCTCACCATAAATTAGACAAATTGCTCACTAATGCCAAGATCCAGTGGCATGGTATAAAACCATTCCAGCCCGATTGGTCTGATATGTCTCACTCAATTGGCTTTTTATACTACTACAGTAAACAAGAGATGTATGCCTACATCTTTGTTAATGCCTTTTGGGAAGATTTGACTATCGAAATACCATGCGTTCCAGGTCACCTTGATAAGAGCTGGTACCAGTTCATCAATACATCTCTAGGACCTGGTAAAGACGTAACTCCATTCTATATGAGTACCAGGTATCACGCAGGTGAAAAGATTAAAGTAAAAAGCAGAACTGTTTTAATGCTACTGTGCCCTAGCACTTAACTTTTAACAACTACCTATTTAGCAAGTAAATAGGCAGTTGTTCATATCAAAAAAATAAATATATATTAAATACTTTATAATCTTTAATAAAATAAAGTACACTGGCATGTTTGGTTTTACTGAAGATGAGACCTTAAAGTTCTTAAAAGACTATGATCTTGAATATTGTTTTCCAATAGTAAAAGAGTACTACGGTGGTTACAAATTCTACGACAAAGAAATCTTTAATCCTGTAGATGTTGTTAACTTTGTAAAAAACAATTTTGAACAAAAGCGAAAAGGCATAGCTTCAGAAATTAAAACAGATACCTACTGGTGTGATCTTGTTTCTAATAAAGATAAAGAGTTAAAAGAAAAACTAGATAATTTGTCTGGTTATGCAACAAATATCATTCAGATCTTAATTAATGGTAAGTCTGCTACCTTTCAATTAAACGATTCCATGAACTATGACATTTTATCAGAGAATAGCTTTGACGACTTTTGGTCTCTGTTACTACACAAAGGATATTTAACAGTAGATTGGAATGCAACTGACGCCTTAGATGATAGCAGTATAAGATACAATAATATTTGTGCAAAACTTCCTAATCTTGAGATACGTGACTATCTTATCAAGATCTTTCAGTCAAAATTTGGCTCTGAATTTATAAAGCATAACCTGCATAATAAGCTTGTTGATGCTTTGTCTTGTGGCAATCAAAAAGAAACTTATGACATCTTCTTTGACATGCTACAAAAATATGTCTCAATACGAGATACAGCAACCAAAGCTCCTTTATAGAACTACTATCATGGCTTTTTAAATGGAATTTTTACATGTTGTGAAAATCTCATCACTGATTACCATTCTAACTATGAATCAGGCAACGGTTATCCTGATATTACCTTTAAAGCAGAGCGCAATACCAAAGCTGTAATCATAGAGATTAAAGTAGAGCCTACAGGTTCGGATATAGCAACCTTAAGTGAAACAGCACTGTCTCAAATTGAAGGGAAGAATTACGCTGAACCTTATATGGGAAACAGAATGATTCAAAGTATCTATGCTTACGTAATTGCCTTTGCAGGAAAGAACTTCGCTGTTAGCGTAAAAAGCTGAAGTAAAAGAATCTTTTCAAATAGAAAGCAAAAGCATCTATTCTTAAAGAAGATGAGTAAATAAGTTAGATTTGCATGAAGCAATGTTTGCATCTGTATAAGCTATGTTGATGCAAACATTTCAAAATAAGGGATCTCTGTGTGCAACTATTCAGTTTAGCTTAGTCTTGATGTGCACCTAAAATCTTACAAGCTATTTCAACTGATGATTTATCAGGCATTGGAGTATTTTTGAGCTTGTAATCAATACCTAGAGCTTCATATTTATGTACACCTAATGAATGATAAGGCAGTACTTCAACTTTTTTGACATTTGATAAAGAATCAATGATCTTTCTTACATTCTGTAACTGTTCATTGTTATCAGTAATGCCTGGAACCAAAACATGTCTTATCCATACTGGTATATGCAGTTCATCTAAATGATGAGCGCAAGACAGGATGTTCTCATTGCCGATACCTGTTAGTTTTTTGTGTTCAGCACTGTCAGAATGTTTAATATCTAATAACACAAGATCTGTGTATTTCATAAGCTCATCGAACTTTTGCTTATACTCATCAGTATCTCTATAAGGACCTGCTGAAGTATCAAGACAGGTGTTTACACCAAGTTCCTTGAACTTTTTAAATAATTCAGTTACAAATTCAATTTGAACTAATGCTTCGCCACCGCTTACTGTAACGCCGCCATCTTTGCCCCAGTAGTTTTTATAACGCATGGCCTTATTGACTACAGTATCAACATCGTAAGTCTCCCCTGTTTTCATTTTCCAAGTATCTGGATTATGACAATAAAGGCAACGCATTGGGCAACCTTGCATAAAGACCACGAAACGAACACCAGGTCCGTCTACAGATCCGAAAGTTTCAAAAGAGTGGATATAACCTTGAGTCATTACATGTGTCCTATAAATTCTAGTTTCTGATAGATACTTGATGCTCTGAATCGTTATAAGTAATTCTATCTTATTCAGACAAAGGGCGCCAAAAGGCGCCCTCTTTATACAGATTATAGTGTAATTTTTCTAAATTACATTGCCTTGTGGCAAGTTCTAGAAATTACATCTAACTGCTGCTCACGAGTTAAATCGATGAACTTAACAGCGTAACCTGATACACGGATTGTGAAGTTTGCATACTCAGGCTTCTCTGGGTGCTCCATAGCATCGATTAACTTCTCAGTACCGAATACATTAACGTTCAGGTGGTGAGCTCCCTGGTTAAAGTAACCGTCCATTACCTGAACTAAGTTCTTAACACGCTCTTCCTCTGAGTGACCTAATGCATCTGGGCTGATGGTTTGGGTGTTTGAAATACCGTCTAAAGCATACTCGTAAGGTAGTTTTGCAACTGAGTTTAGAGATGCTAATAAACCAGACTTCTCTGCACCGTATGATGGGTTTGCACCAGGAGATAAAGGCTCGCCTGCCTTTCTGCCATCAGGTAATGAACCTGTAGCCTTACCGTATACAACGTTAGAAGTAATGGTAAGAATAGAGGTTGTAGCCTCTGAGTTACGATAGGTATGGCGCTTCTTTAACTTGGTTAAGAAGGTTCTTAATAACCATACTGCAATCTTATCAGCACGATCATCATCATTACCGTAACGAGGGAAGTCACCTTCAACCTCGAAGTCAACAGCAATGCCGTTCTCGTTGCGGATTGGCTTTACCTTTGCGTACTTAACTGCTGATAATGAGTCAACTACGTGTGAGAAGCCTGCAATACCAGTTGCGAAAGTACGACGTACATCGGTATCGATTAAAGCCATTTCAGCTGCTTCGTAGTAGTATCTGTCGTGCATGTACTGAATTAAGTTCAATACGTTAACATACAGATCAGCTAACCACTCTAGAACGATATCGTAGTTTGCCATTAACTCGTCGTAGTTTAAGTACTCTGAGGTGATCTTAGGTAATCTTGGGCCAACCTGCATACCGGTCTTGCAATCAATACCGCCGTTCATTGCGTATAGAAGAGCCTTAGCCAAGTTTGCACGAGCACCGAAGAACTGCATTTCCTTACCAGTCTGTGTTGCAGATACGCAGCAGCAGATTGAGTAATCGTCGCCCCATACAGGACGCATTACATCATCGTTCTCATACTGGATTGATGAGGTATCAACAGAAATCTTAGCAGCATACTTTCTGAAGTTTAATGGTAACTTCTCAGTGTATAGAACTGTTAAGTTAGGCTCTGGTGATGGACCCATGTTTTCTAAGGTGTGTAAGAAACGGTAATCGTTCTTAGTTACCATGTGACGGCCATCCATGCCGAAACCTGCAACCTCTAGAGTTGCCCAAACAGGGTCACCTGAGAATAACTGGTTGTATGAAGGAATACGTGCGAACTTAACCATACGTAACTTCATAACTAAGTGGTCGATTAACTCCTGAGCCTCTTCCTCAGTTAGGGTGCCTTCTTTTAAGTCACGGTCAATATAAATATCCAGGAAGGTAGATACACGACCTACTGACATAGCAGCACCGTTCTGAGTCTTGATAGCAGCTAAGTAACCAAAGTATAACCACTGAACAGCTTCGCGAGCGTTGTTTGCTGGCTGTGAAATATCAAAGCCATAGCTCTCTGCCATAACCTTCATAGCATTTAAAGCTTTGATCTGATCTGCTAACTCTTCACGCTGACGAATGATGTCATCAGTCATGGTACCGCAACCGCAGTTTGCTAAGTCAGCTTTCTTCTGTGCTACTAAGAAATCAATACCGTATAGAGCTACACGACGGTAGTCACCAACGATACGGCCACGACCATAGGTATCTGGAAGACCAGTGATGATCTTGTTCTTACGAGCAAGTCTCATTTCAGGAGTATATGCATCATATACTGCCTGATTATGAGTCTTGTGATACTCATTGAAAATCTTGTGGAATTTAGGGTTAGGGGTATAACCATAGGTGGTGCAAGCCTCTTCAGCCATCTTGATACCGCCGTATGGCATGAAAGCACGCTTTAAAGGCTTATCAGTCTGTAAACCTACAACCTTCTCAAGATCCTTGCTATCAGCACTGATGTAACCTGGACCATAAGCAGTAATGCCTGAAACTACTTCAGTTTCCATATCAAGAACACCGCCCTTTGCGCGTTCTTCATGCTGTAACTGCTGTAACTCGCCCCATAACTTATCTGTAGCTTTTGTAGGACCTGCTAAGAATGACTCATCACCATCATAAGGTGTGTAATTGTGCTGAATGAAGTCTCTAACGTTAACGTCATCAACCCAATGAGAGCCGGTAAAACCGCGCCACTGTTCTTTCATGATTACTCCTAATTAAGTTCAAACAGATTTTTTTATCTGTCGTAAACGTTTCTGTTCTTTTTTAACTGAAACATAATCGCTTTTTCAAGCATGATGATTATATAGATAAGATCCTTTTTTTCCTAGTGAACGGATGTAATGTTTTTGCAAAAAAATACCGATTTAATTCAGAAATGGCTTTATTACAAGGAGTTAGAAAGAATTTAAATAATTATGATTATTAAACTTAGTTAATTAACCTAGTAAACTCTTGAAGCAATCCTAGTTATAAAGATTTTTTTACAAAGGTTAATTAACCTCAAATTTTTGTAAATTTTAAATTAAAAAATTCATGTTTAAACCTAAATTCAAAATTCACGTGGCTATTTTTGTGATCTTTGTAAACTATCGTAACGTTATTTAAATTGAGTACCTAACGTTTTTAAATGAACTATATTATTTCTTAAATAGACTCTATGGGGTTCACAGATAAAATCTAGATAAAAGGATTACCCTTTTCATCGGTCAATTTTTCTCTTAACAGACCTTGCTTATACATCTCTAAAAGATCTTCAAGATCTGTGATAAGCTCTTTTATCCCCTGTCCAAGATCTGTATCTATAACCATCTTTCTTTGTTTAAAATCTTCAACAGAAATTACCTGCAAGTCCGCAATATCACTGTTATTAGCAATAGCATCTTTGATGGTAGTAAAAGGAGTATGAGCCTTTAAATGCAAATAGTGTGAGCTATAGATTAAGGTATAGCCTGCAATACCTGTTTTAGCCTGATAAGCTTTGCAAAAGCCTCCATCTATAACTAAAAGTTTTCCTCCTGCTCTTACAGGAGTTTCTCCGTCCTTTGCCATGATAGGAGTGTGGCCATTGATGATATGGCCATTATTCGGATCTAAAGAAAACTCTCTTAAGATTTGATTACAGGTTTTCTCTTCGTAATAATAGGTGTAGTACGGATTTCTAGGCTCATGCCAAGTTGACTCATCTTGTACAAACAGCCTTTCAAAGAGTTTCATTCTGCGACCTGAAAGTGGTGATAATGGACCTGTCCACATGTACCACAAGAAATCTAAATGCTCTTGATCTCGAAAGGTATAAGCTTCGCGAATTTTCTTTTGGCAAAAATCCAGGTAATCACGACCTGACAGTTCATTACCGTCACATTTAATCTTTTTAAAGGAGCCATCCTCATCTAATGGGATACATCCATGGTAGAGCAAATTGCCATTAAAGCACTGATAAATGGTACCTTTAGAATACAGAAACTTTACATGGTTATTAAGTCTTACTGAACCTGTAAATGACGCTACCAAATCATCTACAACTTCCTGTTCAGCTTTAGTTAATACATAAGGATGAGCTTTATCTACAGTTGGCAGATCAGTTGTCTTTAACTTATAAGTCTTACCGTCAGTTAAAGTAACCGAACCATTTTTAAGATCAAGACCATCTAACACTAATCTGTCATCTAATTCATACTCAGGATGTCTTTTTACTAACTGACCGATGAGTTTTACAGCCAAAACAGCTACGGCTTTATGGTCTGCAGGAAAGTCCTTTTCATTTTTATAAGTAGAATTTGCAAACATGGCAAGTTTTCTTAAAGAAATACCATAGCCATTCTCAAGCATTTTAAAGTTCTTATAGCGGATGTTGTTACAAAGTACATTCACAGCACACAAAGCAGAACCACAACAGGCACCAATCCAGAGTACATCATGATTCCCCCATTGCAGATCAAGATCATGATATTTCATTAAAAGATCCATGCACTTATCTGGGTGAGGACCTCTGTCAAAGATATCGCCTAAGACATGCAGTCTGTCGACAGCTAATCTTTTGATAAGTTTACACAGTTCTAAAATGAAATATTTAGCAGAGCCAGTTTTGATAATCGCCTCTAAAATAGAACGGTGGTAAGCCATTCTTGAGTTTTGATCATCTGATTTAGCATGCATTAACTCATCTATGATGTATGAAAAGTCACCATCAATTGCTTTTCTTACCTTAGAACGTGAGTATTTTGAGGAGAGGTAATTTGATAGTGCAATTAAATCTAGTATGGTCTTGGTATAAAAAGAGTTTAAATCAGTGCTACCGTCCTTTTCTTTGTTTAAAAGACATTCATTTGGATAGTAAATGAGAGTGCATAGCTCATCTATTTGCTCTTTAGTGTAATCAGTAAAGACTAATCTTACCTTTTCTTTGATAACGCCTGAGGCGTTATTTAAGATATGTTTAAAAGCTTCATATTCGCCATGAATATCAGAAATAAAATGCTCTGTGCCTTTTGGCATAGATAAAACAGTATTGAGGTTAATCAGCTTGGTATAAACCGCATAACGGTTGTCATACTCTCTTGAGAGCAACTCAAGATATCTATGTCTTTGTAACATTTTATTTTCCTAGCTTTTATTTTGTTTTAGCTTATCTTTTTATAAGATATTGGCTCTTAATGGTGTAAGGTATCACGATATACAATTTGCGCAAAGTGAGCACTAATAAAGACACTGTGCACCAAAAGAGCCAATGTATCTACTGTTCATTTATCTTATGTTCACTATAGTTTGCTGCAATAGAGTAAATCTTTTCACAATCGCTCTTATATAAAACAACAAACTTACCTTCACTATTGTTTTGCTCATCTACACCGAGCATACTCAAAAGCAAAGGAATGTCTTCAGTTTTAGCTCCAATTTCTTTAAATGACAGAGGCATTCCTATTGATTTAAAGAAACATCTTAATGCATCAATACCGGCACTTGCTGTAACTGAAGGGTCGTCAAAGTCAAATGCAACATTAAAGACATTTGAAGCAAAACGGGCAAATCTCATGACGTCATGCTTTAAGACATACTCCATCCAGGCAGGAAACATTACCGCAAGTCCTGCTCCATGAGCTACATCATATAAAGCTGATAACTGATGTTCTAAGTGATGAGTTGCCCAATCCTGTTCTCTATCAACCCCGCAGATATTGTTATGAGCTAAAGAGCCTGCCCACATAATATTTGCTCTTGCGTTGTAGTTACGAGGATCTTCCATTACTGTCTGAGCATTCTTAATGATAGCCCTCAATAAACCTTCACAGATGTTATCTGTAACATCAACACACTCTGAATTTGTAAAGTATCTTTCCATGATATGAGCCATCATATCGGTTATACCACAAGCTGTCTGGTATTTACTTACAGTATAGGTAAGTTCAGGATCTAATATGGCAAACAAAGGTCTGTTCAGTTCACTTGAGCATCCGCATTTAATGATATGACCGCCTATTGTCTTTTGAATTACAGATGAGGTTGAACTTTCAGAGCCAGCTGCAGGAATGGTAAGCACAGCGCCAACTTTTAAAGAGGACACGGGCTTTCTTTTTTTAAGATAAAAATCAAAAAAATCACCTTGTTCACTGTCAGCTACTCCTAAAGAAATAGCTTTAGCTGTATCTATTACTGAACCACCACCTACAGGCAAAATGAAATCTACTTTTTCCTTTCTTGCTATTTCAATACCTTCATATACTAGATCTGCTCTTGGATTTGGCTTTACTCCACCTAACAAGGTGTAACCAATAGAAAATGATGCCAATTGATCTTTAATTGATGAGATAAGACCAGAGCGAACAGCCGATCCTCCTCCATAGACAATTAAAACTTTTTTATATCCAAGTGATGAGATAGTCTGACCTACTTTAGAACTAACACCTTGACCGAAGATGTATTTTGTAGGTAAACAGTATTGAAAGTTTTCCATAAAAATATTCTTACCTATGTACGCTTATCTGATTAGCTTAAGTTTATTGAAAAAGGCTTTATGGAAATTATACAGAATATGAAATAGATAGTTTTGACAAAGATTCAAGATTTCAACGAACTTCAATCTATTCAATCATTAACTTCTTTTGATAGTTTTTGCAGAAACAAGATTAATTCATGCATATGAGTCGATGGATCATCTGTTCCGTTGCTGCTTGCATCTATTAATGACTGTATAGCATGTTCTACAGCAATAGAAACCATTTTTATATATTTAGAAAAATCCTGTTTACTACTTTTACAATATGATGGGTCAAATCTTTTTAAACAACCAATCACGTATTTAACAGGATCACTATTTGTATAACAGGCAGAAGTTGTATATTTAAAGTGAAGTAATAACCAGTACTCAAAACAGGGCACAGAATTAATGGAAGAGATGTTTCTTATATTCTTAATGTTATTGACAACACTGCTATATGTTGAGTGTTTATCTTTATCAAATACACAAAATGCTTGGTCATAACCATCTTTTTTGATAAACGACTTAGCTCACTCTAGAACATTTTCTGGCGACGATCCCTTATTAGATGATACAACTTTTACATTATTGATAAGCCTATAGTGTTTCAAAATTTCATTTAAATAAGCAGTTTTAAATAAGCAGGTTCAGTAACTTTTCCTTCACAGACAATTAAAACATTTTTTAACTCATTTTTTACTGATGATTTTCTAGTTTCAGAACTAACACGTGTTCTACGAAAAGAGTTAAATTTATTACTGTTACTCATCATTTAACCTTTTAAATAGATAAAGTTGCGTGTTTTGGGCTATTTTACACTGAAATACTCATTCAAAATTTGTTCAAACTGAAAACATCAATATAAGGCAATGCCCCATACTTACCTTTAAAATATTTAACTTCTAATCTTTCTTTTGAACTTCCCTTTAATGGTTTAAAGTCTGTCAAAGGAAATAATTCTGTCATTTGGCAACTGTTTAATTTTGTAAACCAGATCTGATCTCGTCTAAAAATATCTTGAGTCATGATTGATGTTTCATGAGTTATCACTAGCAATTGAGCACACTTTGGATTAGTGTTTTCATTGTGAAAAAGTTCAACTAAAAACTTCATTAAAAAAGGATGCAAACTTATGTTTAAATCGTCAACCACAAGAACTCTTCCTTTTTTTAATACATCTATAAAAGGTCCTGTAAATTTAAATAACTTTTTTGTACCATCAGACTCATCTCTTTCTAAATCAAATTCTATTTGATTTCCAATCTTATCAGAATGAATCGTTTTTATATTCATTGACATTAAACTATCAGGATTTTTTTCAATTGATTCTCTTATCTGCTCTGGCAATAGCCCTTTGATATTTTGGTAATCAACTTTTTCTTTTTTTATTTTAAAATCAGTAATTTTTAAATCAGCAGCTTTTAAAAAATTAAGGATCTCCTCTTTATTATTGTGTAAAGCCATATCCGTAGTGAATGTTAATGGAATAAAATCCGTGCTTAAAACAATAGCGATTCCAGTGCTGAAGAAATCAAACAAAGGCTTTAATGATACACAATTTAAAGATACAGCATTTGACAAAAATAAAACATTCTCTCTCGTAGTTTCAACCCAAACGCTCTTTGTTCCTTTAATGTTATTTGTAACATTCCAGTCGTAGTTTTTAGAACCTTGATCATATAATCTTTCAAACCATGTTCTACGTTTACCAGTCAAATGTGGATATACATATAACCACTCATTAATAATTTTTTCTTTAGTGCAAGAAAAACCATACTGAAACCTGTCACCAGCAATACTAATATTAACTTCAAATAGGCTAGGCGCATTCTTAGTAGCTGGATCTAATAAAAAAGGGACTACAGGTAGTTCTGAATTTACCTCTCTATTTGAAGTAATAATATTTTTCATGGTAGCAAGAGCTTTTAACAAATTGGACTTTCCGCTAGCATTTGCTCCATAAATGACACATGATTTAAGTAATCTAATTTTATTGTTATTTGTAATTGAACATGCATTATTCTCTAATTCTGTTGCCTTATCAGATACAAAAGATAACTTCTGTTCTTTACAAATTGATCTAAAATTTTCAACAGAAAATGACATTAACACATCTATAACCTTAATATTTAGAAGATAATTACGTAATATTTAATAATATGCATCATTTTATATATATTTATTTTAAAAATTTTATAATTTTGATCAAAATACTCAAAATAAAGCAAAACATCACGAAAAGTGTAAGGTTAGGTAAATTTGAGACTTGACGATATAAAGGAGAAAAGAGAGGCTGCATTGCACAGCCTAATAAGACACCTCTGAAAGTTCTTGAATAGGAGCTGAGGTGACCTAGAAGAGCAAATCCTAAATCTCAGATTTTGATAAGTAAATGAATAACTATCTAAACGATATTTTTGAGGTAATGAATTCTTTAAGCGTAAACGATACCATCTAATGGAGCCTTGTAAGACTGTAATATCTCAATTTAATTAATGTTGAATCTATTCTTGAGACATCGAGTTTCTCAACAACAATTACCGAATCACTGTAGGTGATGTCTTTTAACTCACAGTCTTTTCAAGATCATAGGAAGGTCTATTTTTCTAAAACCAAAGAAAATATGACAATATGGCGAATTCTTGAGTATAAAGTTTGACACTTGTGATTTGGCATGTTCTACTAAGAGATAGGACCGTTAATTCGGCGTATAAACTTTAAAAGAGGTTAAATGATAATGAAGCTATTGTCTTTGTGCCTTTTAAGTACCGTATGTTTAGGTACTGTAAATAGCGCGATGGCTGAAAACAGCGATAAAGTAAATATTTGGAACTGGAGCTACAACATTGGAGAACACACTGTAGCTGACTTTGAAAAAGATACTGGTCTTAAAACAAGCTATGTAGAGTACGATTCAAATGAATTACAGGAAGCAAGATTATTAGCTGGTAATACCGGCTTTGATGCAGCTGTAGTCGTAAGCTACTATGTACCAAGAATGGCTAAATCAGGTGCATTACAAAAAATCGACCATTCAAAAATTCCTAACTGGGTCAAGTTAAACCATGCAAGATTAGAAAAGATGGCAACTTTAGATCCAAACAATGACTACGCCTACCCTTATATTGAGATCTCCATCGGTATTGGCTATAACAAGCAAAAGATTGAAGAGATCTTTGGCAAAGATTACAAAATTGATTCCTGGGATTTTCTATTCAAAAAAGAAAATTCTGACAAGCTCAAAAAATGCGGTATTGCTGTAATTGACTCTCCTATTGAGGTTATCTCAGCTGTACAGCATTACTTAGGTAAAGATCCTTTATCTCAGAAAGCTGAAGATTACGAAGAAGCTAAAAAGATCTTAACAAATCTGGCAGCTAACACCGCTTATTTCCAGTCTAACCGCTATGTAACAGATCTTGCATCAGGCGAGATTTGTGCAGCTATTGGTTACTCAGGTGACATTATTCAAGGCAGACACTTAGCTGCACATGGTAAACACAAATACGATATTGAATATGTAATTCCAAAAGAAGGTTCTATCTTCTGGTATGACAGCTGGACTGTACCTCGTGGCGCAAAGAACTATGACAACGCTATGAAATGGTTTGACTGGTTATTAACTCCTGAGAACGCAAGAAAACTCTCTGACGAGTTAGGTTATGTTCTACCAGTTGATGAGGCTATGGACAACTTATCTGAAGAGCTTAAGTCAAATGATAGTATTATGCTTTCAGATGAGAAATTAAAGACCATGTACTTTATGCAACCTACTCCAGCTAAAACAACTAAGATAACTAACAGAGTATGGAATGCTATGAAGACAGATTCATCAAAAATAAAATCCTCAGATGTAACTGAGGATGATGCTAACGGTTGGGACTAATTGCCTCGATTGTGAGTTTTTCTAACAGGACCTCTGCTAAGTGATTTTGGCAGAGGGAAACGAGTGGAGCTGACCTTAAAGGCCAGCTTCTTTTTTACTAAATCATGTCTTGATGAAACGTCATCCTCCATCAAATCAGCTGCACTCTTGCCGTGAATTTTATTTATTTCATCAAATCTTTGAGAAAGCCTTTCTCTTTCATGGATAACTAAAAGTTCTTTTACCATCCCGTCATCACTTTGAGACAACAGAGCTCTCTTTACAGCTTTAACTAAGGCTTCTTCACTGAGCATACAGGTTCTCCGTAATGTTGATAGATAATAAGATCAGAGTGCTTTACAGTTTTTGCAAAATCGCAGGTTCTGACAATGGAATTTACATGATAGAAACGGCTTAAAATCTCGTTTGCAAAAAATGTTGGCTTAGTTCTAACATCTGCCACAAAGATATAGCGAGAGGTTTCAACTGTCAAAGGACTTACCACCAGATCTTTTACTCCTGCATCTAATTGCTGTTGAATTTCATAATCACGCTCCACCATATCCTGTTTTACCTTTAAAAGTCCGCCTAAGGCATTCTCACCTGTAACTAGAATATAGACAAAGCATAGAGTGTATAAAGATACTGTCAATGTTTTTGGCATTACCTTTATATCTTCTTTCTTTAAAATAAAGTAAACACCTGATATACAAGCAATCAAAGCACAGGTAAATGGAGTTGCGGTTCTTGCTGGAAAATTAGGAGAAAAAATCATAATTGCCAATGATGCAAATCCAAAGATAAAGAGGTAGAACACTCCTATAAAATCATTTTTATATTCAGCAAATTTATCTTTTGAAAAGAATTTATTTTTATAAGCAATAAAGAGTAAATAAACAAGTGACAGAATTAAAGGTAATTCTTCTAACAAGGTTAAGAAGAAAATATCCAATGTCACTGCTAAATGGGAGAAGTAATTAAAGCTACCAGTTGTTTCCATCATCTCAAGACGAGCATTGTTACCAGGAGACAATACTAAAACTAAGAAGCCTATACAAGTACCAACAAAACCTGTGATATGCCAGAAAGATAACTTCTTTACCTTATAAAGATATAGACATAACAGGAAGTTAGCTGCACAGATAGCAAATCCTGTGTTCTCATTACACCAGCCTGCGATGATTCCTAACAGAAACATCATAATTGCAAAAGGTACTGTCTTTTTACAATTATCCGCATTTATTGAAAATCTATAAGGCAAAAGGAATGCCAAAATGAAGGTGGTGGTATACAGATAGTTACATGAGGTAACTAACATAAAGATAACTTCACCATAGGCTCTCAGACATAACCATAAAGCTACAGTTATAAAAAGTACAGGCAGAATTAAAAGCTTAAATGGATTTACTCTTTTGCCTTTAGCTTGAACATAGATTAAGTAGATCAAAACTAAATAACAAAGACCAGCACCTACAGCTGACACATATTTACCGCCCCATAATAACAGCTGAGCTAATACATGTGGAGGGGTTCTACCACCCCAAGTAAAGTAGTGACGATATTGAGATACTACAATGTCGCTAAATGATGACACAAGATCTTGAGTACCCTCAATCATCATGTAACGGTAATCATTAGAAAAATATGGGATTATGTAAGCACAGGCTGTGATAAACACAAACCAAGCTAATAGATAAATAGGACTTTTTAGGTATTTCATTTTCAGTCTAATATTGTGCCAATTTGCAGAATTTAATCTATCTAGCATAAGTAACATCAGTCGTTCTTCTTAAAGAAAGACAGCATGTTTTTACTACGATAGATTTTAGCTAACACACAAATGATGTAAAATTGTGAATAGTATAACGCAACTTGTTATTTATTATCACCTTGTATTATCAAGATGATTCATCTTGTCATTCTTACTGATAGTATCGTGTGACATTTGATAGATCGTGTAATTCAATATATTGCTAAAAAATAGATATTGAAGACAATTCAGGCAAAAAAACATAAAAGCAAACAACAATGCAGTTAAAAGATCTTATAAAGGGTGGCATCAATGCAACCTTTTCTAATACCGTAAAATCAATTGGTAATTTAAATTCTACAGGTTTGACAGGAGCCATAGTTGCTATTTATGAGCAAGCTACACACGATTGTACATCTTGTCCTATATTAGTAATTTGTGCCGATAGCTTTGATGCTCAAAGCTTAAGAACCAATTTAAAGGCTCTACTTCCTAAAACAGACATTGAGTATTTCTCAGATTGGGAAACCTTGCCATATGATACTTTATCCCCTCATCAGGATATTGTCTCTTCAAGAATAAAGCTCTTAGCTGCAATGCCTGAGATGTCAGATGGTATTGTCATTACTACTGTACAAGCTCTAATGCCAAGAATTGCTCCTTTGTCTTTTATAAAAAAGCAAAGCTTTTCTATAAAAGTTGGTGATAAACGTGACATCACCATGATGAAAAAAGATTTTACAACTCATGGTTACCTCCTTGTAGAGCAAGTACTCTCTCCAGGTGAATTCGCTGTACGTGGTTCTATTGTCGATATCTATCCTATGGGTTCTAAGACACCATACAGAATAGATTTCTTTGATGATGAAGTTGATAGCTTGAGAATTTTTGACGTCGACTCCCAAAGATCATTAGAAAAAATTAATTCTGTTTCAATGTTACCAGCTCATGAATTTCCTCTAGATGAGTCAGGTATCAGTCTGTTTAGAAGTAATTATAGAGATGCCTTTATAGGAGCAAATCTTACTAATCATCCTATCTATCAGGCAATTTCTAAAGGTGCAATTCCAGCTGGTATTGAATACTATCTACCTCTATTCTTTAGTGAAGTTGAACCTGTATTTAACTACTTAAATGAAAAGTTCAAAATCATAACTGTAGATGATGTAACTAAAGCTTGTGACGATTTCGATGTAGATGTTCATAAAAGAGCTTTAGAGTACGCTGGTAACTCAGATCACCCTACCCTTCCTGCTCAAAGAGTTTTTTTAACTCCTAAAGAATTTAATGATAACTTAAAAAAGTTTGAAAGAATTTCTTTATACAAAAATCCTTTTGCAAAAGATTCAGTCTCAAAACGTGGCTTTTACAATACTGATTTTGAAAAGGTACCAGAGATTGCTTTTAACCATCAGGAAAAAGAATCATCAAGAGCTTTTGTTGCCTTTACTGATGACAAAATCAGTCACGGTTACAGAATTTTAATCTGTGCTCTCTCTGAAGGAAGGCGTCAGTCCTTAAGAGAGATCATGCCTCAAGTTTTAGTTGATAAATTTGGCATGAAAGCAACCTCATCTTTTGAGGACTTTTTAAACGAAAAAGCACCTATGATGATGACTATTGCTCCTTTTGATGAAGGTATGATCCTTCCATCATCAAAACTATGTGTCTTAACAGAAAGTGAGCTTTTAGGCTTTAAAGTTGTAAAACAAAGAAGAGCTTCATATAAATCGAAGCTCTCTCAGGATACCATCATCCGCAACCTCTCATCCTTAAAAGAAGGTCAAGTCGTAGTTCACATCGACCATGGTATCGGTCGTTATCGTGGTCTTAAGCTCTTGGATATTGGAGGCATCAAAGGTGAATTCTTAACCATAGAATACCTAAATGGTGATATGCTCAATATCCCTATTACCTCTTTATCAAAGGTCGCAAGATACTCTGGATCTGAGAATCCTCCTTTATCACGATTGGGTAATGACACTTGGTCTAAAAAGAAAGCTAAAGCAGTACAAAAGGTAACTGATGTTGCAGCTCAGCTTTTAGATCTTTATGCTCGCCGTGAAGCTGTCGCTGGTACTGCATTTAAAGTTGATGAAAAAGCTTTGGATGAATTTGCTTCAGGATTTGGCTATCAGGAAACACCTGATCAGATGGCTGCCATTAACAACACTATTTACGATCTGTCAAAAGAACAGCCAATGGACAGATTAGTTTGCGGTGATGTAGGTTTTGGTAAAACCGAGGTTGCCCTACGTGCTGCTTTTGTGGTGGCATCAGCAGGCTCTCAGGTTGCAGTCCTAGTACCTACTACAATTCTAGCAGAGCAACACTATCAAAACTTTAAAGACAGATTTGCAGGTACTGCAATCAATGTTGAACTTCTATCTCGTTTTAAAACAGTAAAACAACAAAACGAGGTAATAAAAGAGATAGAAAAAGGTAGTGTTGATATCATCATCGGTACACATAAACTCCTATCAAAAGACATTAAATTTAAAAAGTTAGGCCTTATCATTGTTGATGAGGAGCACCGCTTTGGTGTAAAACAAAAAGAACGCTTAAAGGAAATTAGAGCTCAGGTTGATTTGCTGACTCTTACAGCAACTCCTATTCCTCGTACTTTGAACATGGCTATGGAAGGAATGAGAGAGCTCTCTATCATTGCAACTCCACCAGAGCACAGACTTGCAGTTAAAACCTTTGTAACAGAAAAATCTGATGCCTTAACCCGTGAAGCTATCATGCGTGAATTGCGTCGTGGAGGACAGGTCTACTACCTGCATAATGATGTTGCAACCATCAACCAAAGAGCAGAACAATTAGCTAAATTAGTACCAGAGGCAAAAATCGGTATTGGTCATGGTCAGTTAAATGAACGTGATCTGCAAAAGGTGATGAGAGACTTCTATCACCAAAGATTTAACCTTTTAGTTTGCTCTACTATAGTTGAAAATGGTCTTGATGTGCCTACAGCTAATACCATCATCATCGATAGAGCTGATCTTTTAGGTTTAGCCCAGTTACACCAAATCAGAGGTCGTGTAGGACGTTCTCATCACCAAGCTTATGCATACCTCTTTACCCCTCCTAAACAACTGTTATCAAAAGATGCTAAATTAAGACTTGATGCTATTTCTTCATTAGAAGAGTTAGGTGCTGGCTTCGTTCTTGCTACCCACGATATGGAAATTAGAGGTGCTGGTGAGCTTTTAGGTGAAGAACAGTCAGGTCAGATTGAATCTGTAGGTTTCTCACTCTACTCTGAGATGTTAGAAGCTGCGGTTAAAGCTCTAAAAGAAGGTCACGAGCCATCACTAGCAGAGATCACTCTTAATGAATGTGAAATCGATCTCCACTTACCATGTCTGCTACCAACTGACTATATTGAAGATGTAAATACCAGATTGTCTTTATACAAACGTATTTCATCATGTAAAACAGCGGATCAGTTTGAAGATCTTAAAGTTGAACTAATTGATAGATTTGGTTTCTTGCCAGATGCTACTAAAAACCTCTTTGAGATATCATCTTTAAAGGTTTTAGCAACCGAGCTTGGAATTAAGAGAATTAACGGCGACGCTAAAGGAGGCATCATTGAGTTAAATCAGAATCATAAGATCTCTAATGAGTATCTGATAAGACTCATGACTACCTGTAAACATAATGAATACAGAATCACTGGTCCTAGCTCATTAAGGTACAACGTACCTGAAAGTGAGTCTAGATCAAGACTTGAGATCTTAAAACAGTTGCTACAGGCATTTGCCGCTAATAGTTCACTTGCTAAATAAAGTATGCTCTAGAACTGAAAACACGTTGCGTGAGAGAACTATGAAACTTTTACAAATTGCAGTAAAGTGCATCTTTATTCAAAGCTAATAATATGATTGAGAAACTTGTAAGGGAAATAAAAGCGGAGAGACATTTTTGCTTAAACAAAACAAAACGCCTTCTATATTTCAAGAAAGCGTTCCCTCATGAATATCCCCTAGTTCTGAGTTTAGAGGATATTCAATTTAGTTTAAGTACTTTAATTAGATGTACTTGAACTTAATCTCAGCAATCTTCTTTGACCACTGCTCAGGTCCAATCTTATGGATTGAGTTACCTTCACTGTCTACAGCTACAGTTACTGGCATATCAACAACCTTGTACTCACGGATAGCTTCCATGCCAAGATCTTCGAATGCTAGTACTTTAGCAGACTTAATTGCCTTAGATACCAAATAAGCAGCACCACCGGTTGCCATTAAGTAAGCAGCCTTGTGCTTCTTAATTGAAGCGATAGCCTCAGGACCACGCTCTGACTTACCAATCATTCCGTATAGACCTGTCTGTGAAAGCATAGTTTCAACGAACTTATCCATACGAGTTGAAGTGGTAGGACCTGCAGGGCCAACAACTTCATTACCTACAGCAGGTACTGGTCCTACGTAGTAGATGAACTTCTTGTGGAAATCAACACCTTCAGGTAGAGGCTTACCCTGAGCGATTAAGTCACATACTCTCTTATGAGCAGCATCACGACCTGTTAAGATAGTACCTGATAATAATAAGGTCTCGCCCATCTTCCATGAAGCAATCTCTTCTTTAGTGATAGTATCAAGATTTACTCTCTTAACATTTGCACTTGCACCACCGATTTCGATATCTGGGTAGTCATCTAATGATGGAGGTGTGAAGGTTGCTGGACCTGTACCATCTAACTCAAAATCAATGTGACGAGTTGCAGCACAGTTAGGAATAATTGTAGTAGCCTTTGATACTGCGTGGCATGGGTAGGTCTTAACCTTAACATCAAGAACAGTGGTAATACCACCTAAGCCCTGAGCACCGATACCTAACTTGTTGATCTTGTCATAAAGCTCAAGTCTTAACTCTTCTTCAGCGTTCTTAGGTCCGCGAGCAATTAACTCCTGGATATCTATAGGATCATTTAAAGCTTCTTTAGCTAAAATTGCAGACTTCTCAGGAGTACCGCCAACGCCGATACCAATAATTCCTGGAGGACACCAACCAGCGCCCATTAGAGGGATCTGGCTTAATACGTAATCAACTACGCTGTCTGATGGGTTTAACATTCTCATGTGGGTCTTGTTCTCAGATCCACCACCCTTTGATGCAATAGCTACTTCTACCTTGTTACCATGAACCATCTCAATGTGAACTACAGTAGGAGTATTGTCTTTGGTGTTAATTCTCTTTCCTAATGGATCCATTAGGATTGACTTACGTAGAGGGTTTGTTGGGAAAGCATATGCTCTTCTAGTACCCTCATCCACCATTTCCTGAATAGTCATGTCGCCTTCAAAGCGAACATCCATACCGATCTTAACGAAACAGGTAACAGCACCTGTATCTTGGCACAATGGACGGTGTCCGATTGCACACATTTTTGAATTTACTAAGATCTGTGCGATTGCGTTCTTTGCTGATGGATTCTGCTCAATTTCATAGGCATGTTTCATAGCCTTTAAGAAATCTTTTGGATGATAATAAGAAATGAACTGAATCGCATCACAGACAGACTCAATGAAGTCAGCTGTCTTAATCAATGTTGTCATAGATGGTACTTTCCTTGTTCAGTGAACCGTTGTAATCAATTGTTTATTTGACTACAGCTGTCTGCAACTGCCGATTTTTATTTCTGCTATGTTTTAGCAGAGGCGGTTCGTTACCGGTAAAATTAAGTTGTAATTTGTATACAACAGCAAGAATTATAGCATAATTAGTCTGTATAAAAGTGACATCGCAAACGATTTAACAAAGCCTTGCAAACTAAATTTCAACATCAAGTAGTCACATCTCGACCTCAAAATGACGCTCAAAATGTCATAAATAACTAGAGAGACAAAAAAGTTACCTGTAAATTTGAGTAACTTTACGATTTTGTTCAAAAAAATTACCCATAAACTTAAGTAATTGTCTTGTATACCGTTATAATAACGAGAATGTTTCGTTTTTGAGAAGCGATTATGTTTATTACAATAGCTGTTATATTTGTTCTTCTAGCAAGTTTTCTTTTAATCATTGTGAATATGTACAGTGATTATGTTGCCCGCCGTGAGCAGGATGCTAGACTTATCTCTACTAGAGCAAGAAACATCATCACCGAATGTGAAGAACTGCTTTTAAACCAAGCTCAAGTTGCATTTTCCAAAACACTAGTTTTAGTTCTTCACTACAGAATTATCAGAGCTTTAAGAAAAAGAGCAATTGATCCTAAAACCCGTGATGAGGTAAAAGACAGAATTGCTAACGAAGAAAAGATCATTGCCGAGCTAAAAACCAATTACAAAGAATTAAGTACTTTTAAGGCCCCTGAAAATGATGCTATGGCTATTGCTCAACTTCGTGTTATCAGAAGATTACGTAGCATCTTAAAGTCAGAGATGACCTCAGGTATTCCTTTAAATCCATCTCAATTAAATAAAGAAGATCGTCGTCTGTACATTCTGGTGCTAAAAGTTAACATTTCAAACTTAATTCAGAAAGTTTTCGAAATGAAAAGACTACGTCAAATAGGTTCTTGCAGACAGCTTATTGATAAAGGTTTAAGTGTTATCAAAGCTTCTGGTGTAAAAGACGGTTGGCTTACTGAAAAAGAAGATCTTCTAACAAACCTTTTAAATGGCATCAATGCTGAAACTAAGATTAAAGATCCTGCTAAGAAAGAAAAGGCTGACGCTGATGGTCAGAGTTTAGCCGATAAGAGCGATCTTGATGAAATCTTTGGTGATAAGAAGAAGTGGTAATAACTACTTCAATCCATCTTCAAGAATACGGTGAAAACTAATTCACCGTTTTTAGTCTTATAAAACTTTTTCTAAAGCAACAATCTCACAAACAGGAGTATCACTCTTATCTCTACTCTTAGAGTTGTTCTCTAAGACTAAAGCTAACGGTACTACAATCTTATCTGTAAGACGTCTTGCGTACTTGTTCTTTATGATTTGCTCTTTAGCTTCAGAAAGTTTTGTTGCAATGTCTTTACTGTTATCTGTTACCTTTAATTCAAAGACATACAGATAGTCACCAGCTTCAGCTGTAATATCTGCTCTGCCACAAGCGCCCATTACCTCTGTTGCGGCTGTTACATTAAAAGTAAGCATCGCAAGCTTTAGTACATCTCTAAAACATGCTTCATTAAAGTTCTTTACTGTTTCATATGAAAGTTCATTGATAAAGCAATTAAAGATGTCCTTTAGCTTGTCTAATTTATTTTCACAAAGAACATCGTAAAGTGAAGTAGTAAACTTTTCCTGAACATCATTGTTGTTAGTTAAAAGCCTTAACATGATTTCAGAATATGCCCGTTTTACTTCAAGGTTAGGTATTCCTATCTGAAGTATTTTTCTGTTTACACCTTTGATACAGAAATATCCTGCCTGATACAGAATGGCAAAGAGGTCAATTTTTGCAATATTATCTATTGTTGGATACAGTTTACTGCTTACTTTGTTCACTGTTGAATCAATTTGCAGCAATGACTGTAATTCATCAGCATTGTATTTTTCTAAACCTTGCTTTAGATAATTAACTAAGAACGTTGGTGTTGAACCACCTGATACTACCCAGTATGGAATAAAACCTCTATGTGGTGATTTTAAGAAATTTAATATTGACCAAGGATTGTAGACATGGTGCATACAATCTTCATCAAAACTGTATCCGTCATAATTTCGCTTTAGTTCTTCAACAACTTTTTCATGTGTATAACGTTCTGTTGGGAACTTCCTGTTTAAAGTCTCTACAGCATTATCAATATACTCACTAAAGTATGATTCTAATTCATCAGACGTATAGCCTAATAATGCACCATAGTCGCTATCTAAAGTTAAATCTGTAAGATGATTAAACGCAGAGAATATTGAGGTATGTGAGTAATAAGTTACACCTGTAATAAAGATGAAGCGGAATTTTACTTGAAATGATTTAACTGTCATATAGAAGTTAAATAAGATCTTACATCTATCATCAAACTCACTGCTATCATTTAAGACTGCGGTTAAAGGTGCATCATATTCATCTACTAGCAATACCACTTCACTTTCTGTATCTAGTGTCTTTTTTAGCAAGTTAGCCGGACTATCTATATTTTCTTTTGTTGGCTCAATACCTGATTCTTCAAGTGAAAGCTTAAAGGCATCCATAAATTCTTTATTGAAAGAACTGTTTGAAGGAACCTCTCTGAATGTAGAAAAATCTAAATGGATAACCTTATATGTTTTGTCTTTCCATAAAGGTTCAATCTCTAAACCTTTAAACCTCTCTGTTCCATGAGCAAAGAGTTCATGGAAGGTATTGATAAGAGTTGACTTACCAAAGCGTCTTGGACGTGAAATGAAATATGGGCCTTTTTCATCTTTTGCAATTTGGCAAATTAAAGCTGTCTTATCTACATATACTCTATTATTGTCAATAAGATCTCTAAAATTGCATGAATTTGGCAATAGTTTTGTAAATTTCATGTCATCGTTCTAAAAACTTTCTGATCTTTAATCTAAAGTATAGCATCTATTGAAACATTAACCTTATGTTAAATAGGGAAATAGTATGTTATCAAATTCGTTAGTAAAAATTCCCAGCAGGGATTTAACCGTCGAGAATTTTCATACTTTGGCGTTAAAAGCACAAAGTATGAAATTCTGAGCTTGACTTATCAATCAGAACCACTCGCTACATCATGCGTTCATTGTTTACATAAACTTCTGAATCTACAATCTTAATCTCTGAGCTGTACTCCTTATCCTTTTTTACAAAGAACATGGTCTGACCAGGATCTTCTTTTGTTGTAACGTTGATATTTCCGTTAACCACAGGAACTGATTCATCTTCTGAGACTTTAAAATCAAGTTTGCCATAAGCTTTAATAGGAAGTTTCTTTTTATCATACAATCCGATTAAAGAGCCAATCTTGTCATCAATTACGCCTTCAAATTTATCAATGTCGATGCCTTTTATATTTGGAATTGAGTTTGGAAGTCCGGTTACAGCTCCTGTATACAGGCTACTTAGAGCATCAGCTGTAATACCTCTTACAGTAATAACTGCATCATAATCCTTTATATAATCAAGATTATCGCCTTTGGCTTTAAACTTAAGATCAAAGGTACCATCATCTTTTTGATTTTTAGCTTCTAATGATGCTTTTAAGCTATCAGATTTAAAACCAATAGTCTTCACACCTTTAGTTGATAGTTCCATTTCATCAAATTTCTTTAGAGCGCCGATTCCTGTAAACTTGGTCTTGTACTTTAGAGAATCGACTTTTCCAATAAAGTCTAGATTGATACTGTTAAATTCAGATGACAAATCAACGTTCTCATCTTTATCAAACTCTGCTTTAACCGATGCGGAAATAGGATTTATTGATCTGTCAAGATATCTTCCATCAAGCTTTAGCTTTAAAGTTGCACTTTGACTTAAAGCACTTATTTTTAACTTTGCAGAGCTCTTTAAAGTATTTCCATCAAGAGATAAAAGCTTTTGTCTTGATAAATAGTTGTTGATATCTTTTGTATCAAAAGATATCTCTGCATTTAAAAATCCATGCTCAATTTTTACAGGAATTGAAAAGTTAATATATGGGGGATATGAAAGTGTAAGTGTGCCTTTTTGTGAGAAAAAGCCTTTATCTTCAACATTAAAATGAGCAACAGAGGCAATCTCCTGAGAGGTATTCTCGCCTTGGCTTGAGATGTCATTAATCTTTTCAATCTCATTATCTACAGCCGATTTTGTAAAATAAACACCGCTAGCATATACAACTGCTGCTACAGCTACAGCACATGAACTTACAATAGCAATTGTTTTCTTTTTCATGACAAAATTCCTTCAAAAGTATTTTGTATCAAGTTAACACAAATGTAACTTAAAAAAGTAAAGTAAGATCAAAAAGTTCATTTCATTCACTCTTAAACTTGTAAAATTTATTTTGCATTTACCATAATTTTGAGATTACCTCTTAAATTTTGATTTCAATGAGCACCAACAAAAACGCCAGGAACAAGTCCTGGCACCAAAAATCTTCAATCAAAAAGGATCTAAAACTTAGTTTTGACCTTTAATAGCCTTTCTTCCTAAGAAAACGCAATCGTCACCTAATTCTTCTTCGATTCTGATTAACTGATTGTATTTGGCAATACGATCAGAACGACTCATAGAACCAGTCTTAATTTGACCGCATGAGGTACCAACTGCAAGATCAGCAATTGTAGTATCTTCAGTTTCACCTGATCTGTGTGATACCACTGCTGTGTAGCCAGCATCATGGGCCATCTTAATTGCATTTAATGTTTCAGTTAAAGAACCAATCTGATTGAATTTAATTAAGATTGAGTTTGCAATACCCTTTTTAATACCTTCAGCTAAGATCTTGGTGTTAGTTACAAACAAATCATCACCAACTAACTGAACATGTGAACCTAACTTTTCAGTCTGGTATTTAAAGCCATCCCAATCAGACTCATTCTGACCATCTTCAATTGATACAATTGGGTACTCATTTACTAGATTAGCAAGATAATCAGTAAACTCATGAGAGGTAAATGACTTGCCCTCACCTTTTAACTCATATAGACCTTTTTCGCTGTTATAGAACTCTGATGAAGCGCAGTCCATAGCTAGAGTTACATCTTTACCAAACTCATATCCTGCTTTTTCAACAGCCTCTTTGATGCAGGCAAAAGCTTCAGCATTTGACTTTAAGTTAGGAGCAAAACCGCCCTCATCGCCAACACCTGTTGATAAACCTTTCTTCTTTAATACTGATGCCAGAGCATGGAATACTTCAGCACCAATGCGTAAAGCTTCACGGATATTCTTGCCACCTACAGGCTGGATCATAAACTCCTGAATATCCACATTATTATCTGCATGCTTGCCTCCATTTAGAATGTTCATCATTGGAAGTGGCATTACATACTTACCCTTATGGCCGTATAGTTCACCGATATATTTATATAGAGGAACCTTGCGTGAAGCTGCCTCTGCCTTAGCTACTGCTAAAGATACTGCTAAGATAGCATTTGCACCTAACTTATCTTTATTCTCAGTACCATCTAGCTCTATCATGATCTTATCAATACCGGACTGATCGCAAGAGCATTTGCCTACAATAGCCTTTGCTATTGGACCATTTACATTAGCAACAGCTTTTAATACACCTTTACCACCAAAGCGTGATTTATCGCCGTCTCTTAACTCTAAAGCTTCTCTAGAACCTGTAGATGCACCAGATGGAGCTGCAGCGCGGCCAAAAGAACCATCTTCTAAATATACCTCTGCTTCTACAGTTGGATTACCACGTGAATCGATAATTTCACGACCGATAACTTTAACGATTTTTGACATGATTTCCTCTTAGCTAAAAAATCTTAATTACGAACACAAAACAATTGTACAGATATAGTTAGTTACATGCAACTATAATTAGCTTTAGGTAATATTTTTTATTAAACGATACAAAATGTCAGCTAAGACAAATACTCAACTGATTTACTGTCTTTTCTCGTGATGGTTCTTTAGATGAGGATTCAATTGTTCTAGTATTTTTTTAAGAGCGTAAAATAGAGTGGATAATAGTTTTGCAACAAGAAGTAAGGTCATCTTATAACTGCTTTTTTAGCAATATTTTGCAAGATAAACCTTACTTACTACACTTAACTTTTGAACTAAATGGTTAGTTAGTTGTTTGGTTAGTTAGTTAGTTTGTTTGTTAGTTAGATAATTAGTTAAAATGGTATTCTTTTGCTTGAGAGGTTTCCCAGACCTTCTTTAAATCGTCAGGGATTGACAGGTTAAAACCTAACTCTCTGTATGGACCTATATTATGAAAATCTGAACCTAATGAGGCTAAGAAATCATACTTCTTGCAAAGTTCACACAAATACACATGATCTGCAGGCTTCTGCTGAGATGAAGCGACCTCAATTCCTAAACCCCCGCAATCTTTAAAATATTCCATTAACGCTCTTAATTTGGTGTTGGTAAGTGAATAGCGTTTTGGATGGGCTAACACAGGAATACCACCTGACTTTAAGATAGCATCTACAGCTACACTAATATCAGGCCAATTAGTCTTTACATAACAGCATTTACCTTTTTTAAGATAATATTCAAAGGCATCTTCATTGGTCTGAGCTCTGCCCATCTCAACGATGTAGCGAGCATAGTTGCCACGTGTAATTGAGGCACCTTCACCCGCTCTTTTTACGCATTCGTTATATGAATCAGTAAATCCCTGCTTATCTAATTTGTCACCAATTTCCTGAGCTCTTTGAATACGTAAGACTCTTTGACCTTTTAGATATTCTTGAAGTGCTGGTGCATCTTTATCGATAAACAAGGCTGCCACATGGATCTGCTCGTTATTCCATGTTGTTGACAGCTCAGCTCCAGGAATTAACTCAAGCTTACCTTCTGCTTCCTTTTTAGCCCTATCAATTCCTAAAACACAGTCATGATCAGTTAAAGCTAAATGAGTAAGACCTCTTGAGATTGCTCTTTGTACTAAAGCTTCTGGAGTAAAAGCACCATCTGAAGCTGTTGAATGTGAATGTAAATCAATCTTTGAAAAAATGGCAGGCATTTTATTCTCCGTTTATCAATTCTAATTCTTCCCAACGAGCATAGAGCTTGTCTAACTCTTCTTGTGCCTTGTTTCTCTTGTTGGTAACTTCAATAGATTTTTCAGGACCATCAGCAAATAAGGCTGGATCTGACAGTTGCTCATCTAATAGGGCAATATCAGCTTCTAACTTTTCAACTTTATCTGGAAGTTCTTTTAGCTCATGCTTTTGGGTAAAAGTAAGACCTTTTTTCTTTTTAGAATTATCTGTTTTTTCTGTTCCAGTTCTTGATGGCTGTTCAGAATTTTTAATATCTTTTTGAGAATTGTCCTTTGTTTGACACTCTACATTTTTAGAAATTCTCTCATAATAAGCTAACACATCAGACCAACCACCAATTACAGACTCAATGTGACCTTTACCGTCAAAGACCCAAGTCTCAGTTGCAACCTTATCGATAAAAGCTCTGTCGTGGCTGATAATGATAACAGTACCGTTATATGTTGATACAAGATCTTCTAATAAATCTAAGGTTTCTAAATCAAGATCATTAGTAGGCTCATCCATGATGAGAACATTTGAGCTTTTAGCAAAAAGGCGTGCTAAAAGCAGTCGGTTCTTCTCACCTCCAGATAAAACTTTTACTGGAGAACGTGCTCTTCGACCAGAGAACAGGAAGTTAGCTAGATAAGAGATCACATGCTTATTCTTACCGTTGATACATACTTCGGTGTGACCATCAGCGACGTTATCTGCTACAGACTTTTCAAGATCAAGACCTTCATGGTACTGATCAAAATACTGTATTTCTACATTAACACCTGTTCTTACTTTGCCTGAAGTTGGTTTTATCTGACCTAAAAGAGTTTTAATTAAAGTAGTTTTACCAGCAGCATTTGGACCTGTAATACCAATTCTGTCACCACGCATTACGGTTGCACTAAAGTCTTTGATAACAGACTTCTCTCCAAATGAGATATTAAGATCTTTAATTTCAAAAACTAAGTTACCGCTTCTTTGCGCAGAATTTGCCTCCATAATGACGTTGCCCATTCTGTCACGTCTATTTGCTCTTATTTTTCTGCGCTCTTCAAGATCTTTTACTCTGCCTTCATTACGAGCAAGACGAGCCTTAACGCCGCGTCTGATCCAGGCCTCCTCTTGAGCTAAGATCTTGTCAAATTCAGCATTAGCTAATTCTTCTTTGCGTAATCGCTCATCACGAAGTTCAATATAGCGATTAAATGAACCTGGATAGGAATAAAGCTTGCCTCTATCTAACTCGACTATCCTTGTAGCGCAGTTATTGGCAAAGAACCTGTCATGGGTTACAAAAACTAGAGTTCCGTTAAAGTTTTTCAGCTCTTGTTCAAACCAGGCAATAGATTCAATATCTAGGTGGTTGGTAGGCTCATCTAAAAGTAGCAATTGTGGCTCAGAAGCTAAAGCTGCAGCCAGCGCCACCTTACGGCGGTTACCACCTGAAAGGGATTTTAATTCAAGCTCGGGAGCTAAACCTATTCTGTTTAGGATCTTACGCACAACCGCGTCTTTAACCCAACCATCATGTGATTCAATAAAAGCAGAAAGCTCCAGTTGCTCATGAGGATCTTCTGATAAAGAGAACTTTGATAAAGCTTCACCTACAACAGGTACACCGCTAGCTGCAAGTGAATAAGCAGTACCGTGTTCGTATGAAGGAGGATCCTGACATAAAGTTGCTATCTTAAGACCTGACTGAATAATAATTCTTCCAGAATCTAACTCTCTTTTACCCTGAATCAAACTTAACAGAGTTGACTTACCAGTACCGTTACGACCTACAAGACATATTCTTTCATTCTCTTCAATTGAAAGATTAGCGCCTTCTAAAAGTTTGTCAGCTCCGTTGTTTAAATAAGCATCAATAATGGATACAAGACTCATTACAGATCCTTAATTCCATCAGGTCCAAACACACGTGGCTTGTGAGAAGGTGCTCTAGGTTTACCTTTTGAAAAGCCATCTTTTCCTTTAGAATATGATGACTTACCTCTGGAGTAGCCATTATCATAAGTTCGTCTTTCATTAAATGATGAATTGTCTTCATCTCGTCTGAATGGCTTATGGGAAAACTCTCCTGAACGCTTGGTAAATTTATCCTGTTTTTCGTGTCTGTAAGTAGAGTGACTCTCTTTGGCCTCGCCCCAAACCTTATTTACACCAGTATTTGTACTATATGTAGCGGTGTCTGAGCTATTAGATGTTCTTGAAGAGTAAGCTCTTGAATTTCTATAAGAGCTTCTGTCACCATTTCTTGAGTTTCTATCCTGAGAATAGTGATTTGAATCAGAATACTCATGATAAGAATTTTCTTTTACATCTAAAGCTTTCTGCCACTTAGGAGCTGCTTTTAATGTTGTCATAGGCTCAGGTGTTTTTACCATATTAGCCTTGGTGAATTTCAAACGGTAACAGGTATGAATTTTTTTATCTCGAGAAAAGTCACGAGGCAGAGTCGACTCAGAGATATTCTCAATTTCAAAACCATAATCTTTAATAGACTCATCGATTACAAAACCTCTGAAGTTGGTGCAGAATATAACCTCACCACCATCTTTTAGATGTCTTGTAAGATTTGAAAGTAACGCTACCTGATCACGTTTTACATCAAAGCTTGTTTCCATACGCTTTGAGTTTGAGAAGGTAGGAGGATCTATATAGATAAGATCAAACAAAAGACCTTGATCTTGAGATAACCAAGCAAGACAGTCTGCCTGAATGAATTGAGCCTTATCTGTTGCTAAATGGTTTAGCTTAAAGTTCTCCATACCCCATTCAAGGTAAGTTCTGCTCATATCAACAGATACAGTTGATTTTGCTCCGCCTAAGGCTGCTGCAACTGAGGCTGAACAGGTATAAGAGAACAGATTTAAAAAGTCTTTGTCTTTTGCTTCTTTTCTAATTAAATCTCTGATGAGTCTTCCATCTAAGAAAAGACCTGTATCAAGGTAATCATAGAGATTTACTCTAAACAGAGCATTGTTCTCATTGACAGTCATGAACTCATTTTTAAGTTCTTTAGCTTTTTCGTACTGATTGTCGCCCTTTTGAACTTCACGGCTCTTTAAGATAACCTTATCACCAGTAACACCTGCAATCTCCACTGTCGCACTTAGCATGTCTAATTCATGACGCTTTGCTACACGAGGATTTACCTTAGCTGGAGCTTTGTATGCCTGGATTACATAGTAACCATCGTAGTAATCAATTGCAGCAGAATACTCAGGGACATCAGCATCATACACACGGTAAGCATTGGTATTTACATTCTTTGCCCACTTACGCATGTAAGTTAAGTTTTTCTTTAAGCGGTTAGCAAAGTCTGTTGCAATCTTAATGTTCTGCTCTTCTTTTACGCTTAGATCTTCAGTCTCGTTAATATCAAAGACTCTTAACTGACATAAAAGCTCACCGTTGTAAAGTTTGTAAACCTTATTTGAATGCAATCTCATGCAGGAGAGTAATTCTGGAGATGAAGAGATCACTGCAGCTCTTGCGCCTTTAAAGTTCTTCTTAAAGCCAGCACCGATCTCAGTATAAAGAGCGATTAACTCATTAAAGTTACCCATTCTCTTACCGTATGGAGGGTTTGTTACAATGGTAACTTTAAGATCTGAAGTAAATGGATTATAAAGATTCTGTACAGGACAGTGATATACCTTAACTAAATCCGAAAAACCAGCCTTTGCAGCATTTTCATTAGCAATATCTACAATTCTTTCATCAAGATCGAAACCTACAATCTCAACCTTTCTTTCAAGACACTTTGCTATACCGTTTTTAGATCTGTTTTCAGCTTCTTCTAAAAGTTTATTCCAGACATCTTTATCAAACTGTTTTAAGTTAAAGAAGCCATAATGTTCTCTTCTGATACCTGGCGCAGTATCTGTAGCCACACAAGCTGCTTCAAATAATAAGGTACCTGAACCACACATAGGATCGATAAAGTTATCACCTGTATAGCCAGCTCTTTTAATCATGGCAGCAGCTAAATTCTCTTTTAGAGGAGCAGCTCCTGTACCACGGTGATATTCACGCTTTAGAAGAGCGCGACCTGAGAGATCGATTAAAATGTTTGCACTGCCCTTTTTATCTAAATGGCAGTTAATTAAAACATCAGGATTTTCTCTATCAACATCAGGTCTTCCACCTAGAGTTGTCTGTAATCTGTCGCAGATAGCGTCCTTTACTTTTAAAGCACCATACTGAGTGTTTCTGATTTCATCATTGGTACCTGTGAAGGAAACTGCGATGGTATTACTCTTATCAAAATACTTTTCCCAAGCTACACCATTAGCACCGATATAAAGTTCAGTGTCAGTTTCACAGTAGAACTCTGACATCTCAAGTAAAATTCTTGAAGCAAAGCGAGACCAAAGACATGCTTTCATACCAAAAGCAAAGTCGCCTTTAAAAGATACACCAGCTACAGTTTCTTTAGCGCTTTGTGCTCCAAGTTGATTTAATTCGTTTAATAAAAGAGTTTCTAAACCTTTAGGACAGGTTGCAAAGAATGATAATGCCATGAATTATAAGCTCCAAGTTTATGGCGATATTATACTTTAAACACCTGTACTTTAAACGCATTAAATCCTCAGATATTCAATAAATTTCTCTAAAAGAATTGAGGAAAAATAAAGTGAAAACTTACTAAAACAAGCAAGAACCCTATGTTGTACTTAGTAAATTTTTTCATGTAGTAAAGAGGAGTTGCGCCTTCAGTCTTAATATAGAACTTAAAGGTAATTAGACTTGCCATTGATGCAATGATAGTACCTAAGCCACCTACATTCACACCGATTAAAAGCATATTTGGATCTTTTGCAAAATTAGATAGCATTACAGTTGCAGGCACATTTGAAACTATTTGAGAGAGCGATACTGAAATAAAGTATTCATATTTATCAACAAAGTTCTCAGCAAAGCTTTTAACAGTTTCAATTTGACACACATTGTTCACAAAGATAAACAAGAAAACAAAGAGTAGCAACAACTTGTAATCTGCCTGTTTGAACAGACTCATGTCCATTATAAGAATTGAACTAAGGACGAGAGTAGACATCAGATAAACATCCAATACTCTTAGTACACCTAAAAGACAGAGCACAAAGAGAACAGTAGTTAAAGAACATCTTTTTGAGTTAATTGAGAGTACAATCTTGCTTTCGTACTTTAAAGGCTTGGTATCAATAAAATGTGTGGTTAAGAACAGCAATACAAATGACACTAGAATGATAGGAAAAGTAACCTTTAAAAAAGACAGTAAATCATAGTTGAAGACTGTATAAATAAAGAGGTTTTGAGGATTTCCAATAGGTGTTAGTGTTGAGCCTACATTAGCTGCAATAGTCTGTAATGACAGAACCTTAATTAAGAGATCTTGCCTGTTTACTTTTACAAAGGCTGCAATAGCGATAGGTATAAAGATTATCAATGAAACATCATTGGTAATTAGCATGGAGATAAAAAAGTTTATAAAGATAAACAGTCTTGAGAGTGATCTTGCATTTCCTGATAGAGAACACAGCTTCATATAGACTAAAGACAAAACACCAAGCTTTTTAAAAGAAGCTACAACTAACATCAGGCATAAAAGTAATAACAGGATTTTTAAATTTAAAGCCTCAATAGTACTTGTAATTGAGAACCTGATAAAAAATGAAGTTACAAAGGCTAGTATAGCTGCTGTATAAAGATCAGGATTTCTTCTTAAATATTGTAAGAGATTATAAATGGTACGATTCATACTAGTTCTTTTGTCGGATCTCTACAGAAATGTAGCTCCCTTGTTACTTAGAAAACTTTAGGTGTATGCGGATAAATTCAAACTTGCAGTATATCAAAAGATAAGCACTGATGATTGAAAATGTAAGTAAATGAGCGCAGTGGATTTAAAAATTTTAAAGTATTGAGTAAGAGCGTTACCTCTGGGGAGGACTCCCCAGAGACAACTACAGGAATTGCACCTGTTTCTCTCCTGATATCAGCTCATTGGCCGTTTTAAAACTCATAACTACTTAACGACACAATGAGCAATATCTTTAGTAAGAAAGACAATATATTAAACAATAATTTCTTTGCACTTTTGGCAAAAATTGACATGAAAATAAGACTAATACTCGCCTTCTTTAAGACCAGTAGCTTTAAAAATATCTTTAGGTGATATTCCAATCTCTTTTAAGTTTTTTGCAATAGAAAGTCTTTCTTCAGTTTTTCCTTCAACCTTTCCTTCGGCTTTTCCGTCATTGCGACCATCGGTATAACTTTTTTCCAATACGGCGCTATTGTCCCACATTTTTTTTAAAATACCTTGGTAAGCAAATTTTTCTTTTTCAGAGAATTTTGCTATTTCTGCAATTCTAAATAATCTTGTAAACACTTGTTCTTTTAAAACAACAGGCTTATCGTTTAAAGCAGAAAGATTTTTTATTGCATACATCCATTTATCTTGGATATTTTCAAGTTCATCTTCTGTTTTGGTAAATTTAGGTAATTCAAAATAATAGTAAGCCAATTTGTCATAAAATTGACATTTTGTGACCTTGTCGCATAAAACGACTTCATGTCGATAAGACTCACTGTCTTTTTCCAAGACAAAATTTAAAAATCCAATTGTATAAACAGCTTTTAATTGATAATCCAAAACACCTTTTGGAGCCTGATTTCTTGTTGCAAAAGAACTATAAAATATGCTTCTGTCCTTAAAATAGTTCTAAGCTGCATTTTGCATTTCAACGATGATATAAGCATCATCAGATGTTTTACAATAAACATCAAAGATAGATTCCCTGTCAGTAACCAAATCACCTAATTGTTCCAAAGATAAATAAGACAAGTCTACAATCTTATCTTTTAAGTTCAAAAATGAATTTAAAAAGCTAATTAAAATATCTTTGTTAAGCTCCGATCCAAATAGTCTTTTAAACCCAAAATCTGTATAGGCACAGATATACTTACCTTGATCGATTGACATAATTTAGTCCTCTATAAACTAAAGTCATCTTACATTAGAAACCGACATATTGGTGAATGTCTTACCAAAACTGATTTTAGAACCAACAAAAGTAGATTGAAGAGAAGATTCTTAACTAAGGAACAGAAATAAAAAGGGATTATAAAAATATAAAGGGGCAAGAACTGCCCCTCTTAAGATCATTCAGTTAAACAAATTACTTGTTTAAAGCCTGAGCAACCTGAACTGCGATAGCTACGGTAGCACCAACCATAGGGTTGTTACCCATACCCATGAAGCCCATCATCTCAACGTGAGCAGGAACTGATGATGAACCTGCGAACTGAGCGTCTGAGTGCATACGACCCATTGTATCAGTCATACCGTATGAAGCAGGACCAGCAGCCATGTTATCAGGGTGTAAGGTACGACCGGTACCACCACCAGAAGCTACTGAGAAGTATTTCTTACCCTGCTCGATACACTCTTTCTTGTAGGTACCTGCAACTGGGTGTTGGAAACGAGTTGGGTTAGTTGAGTTACCGGTAATAGAAACATCAACACCCTCGTGATGCATAATAGCAACACCTTCACGAACATCGTCTGCACCGAAGCAACGAACATTAGCACGCTCTGTATCTGAGTACTTAATCTCTTCTACAATCTTTAACTCAGAAGTGTAGTAATCAAACTTGGTCTTTACATAAGTGAAGCCGTTGATACGAGAAATGATCTGAGCTGCGTCTTTACCTAAACCGTTTAAGATAACGCGTAATGGGGTCTTACGTGCCTTGTTAGCGTTACGAACGATACCGATAGCGCCTTCAGCAGCAGCGAATGACTCGTGACCTGCTAAGAAGCAGAAGCACTTGGTTTCATCACGTAATAGCATACCGCCTAAGTTACCGTGACCTAAACCAACCTTACGATCCTCAGCTACAGAACCAGGAATACAGAAAGCCTGTAAACCGATACCGATAGCTTCAGCTGCATCAGCTGCAACCTTGCAGTCTTTCTTTAATGCAATAGCAGCACCTACAGTGTAAGCCCACTTTGCGTTTTCGAAAGCGATACCCTGAATGTCACCAACAGTCTTGTATGGATCTAAACCATACTTAGCGCAAATCTCTTTACACTCTTCAACTGACTTAATACCGTACTGAGCTAATACACCATTGATTTTGTCAATACGACGCTCATAACTTTCAAATAATGCCATCTTTGAGTACCTCGTTATTCTTTTCTTGGATCAATATACTTAGCGGCATTATCCCACTGACCATAGTGGCCCTGGATCTTAGCAATTGCGTCTTTACCAGACATCTCTGGGTGAGCCTTTAACAGATCCATTAACTTGCCTAAGTTTACGAACTCGTAACCTACGATCTCGTCATTCTTGTTTAAAGCTACACGGGTAACATAACCTTCTGTCATCTCCAGGTAACGTGGACCCTTTGCCTTAGTAGCAAACATAGTACCAACCTGGCTACGTAGGTTCTTACCTAAGTCTTCAAGAGAAGCACCAACTGGTAAACCGCCCTCTGAGAAAGCAGTCTGAGTACGACCGTAAACGATCTGTAAGAATAGCTCACGATATGCAGTGTTGATCGCATCACAAACTAAGTCGGTGTTTAAGCCTTCTAATAAGGTCTTGCCGATTAAGATTTCTGATGCCATAGCTGCAGAGTGAGTCATACCTGAACAACCAATAGTCTCAACTAGAGCTTCCTGAATGATGCCATCTTTAACATTTAAGGTCATCTTGCAAGCGCCCTGCTGAGGAGCACACCAACCCACACCGTGAGTTAATCCGCTGATATCTGTGATTTCTTTAGCCTGAACCCATTTACCCTCTTCAGGAATTGGAGCAGGACCATGGTATGCACCCTTAGTTACAGGGCACATATTCTCTACTTCTTTAGAATAGATCATTGGTGGTACCTAATTTGTATGTGTTCATTAAATAAGATTCTTTTTAGCCTTAGCCAAAAACAGCTTGATTATAATACAAGGCTTCAATTTTTTCCAAAATTGAAAGAATAAAAATCTATTAAAATAACTCAAAATCTTAAATATAAGATTTTTATTCCGTAAGCGATTACGCCTTCTAATTTTCTCTATATTTTGGCTACCTCAAAAAAGCTCAATGTATCGAGTTTATGCTTAAATTTTGCACCTTTTATGTGCATATTTATCTAAATGTAGTATCAATTGATCAATAAATACAAATCTATTGATTTTGACTGTAAAATTAACAAAATCTTTCAGAAAAGTAAGGCATCTAGCCTTTATAAATATAAGGAAAATAACACTATGTTAGAATCTGAAAATCCAAAAGGTCCATTTGCAAGGACACTGAACCGAGTTCCTTTCATTCTGCAAATCGTAATTGGTCTTATCTTAGGTATCTTTGCAGCGTATGTATATCCTGATGACAAATCAGTGATCCCAACATTAGGTAACCTCTTTGTTAAAGCACTAAAAGCTGTCGCTCCTATTCTTGTATTTGTATTGGTAGCATCTGCTATTGCAAAGCATCAGTCAGGTCAGAAGACCTCTATGAAGCCTATTATTGTGCTTTATTTTGTAGGCATGTTAATTTCTGGCGGTTTAGCTTTGACCATGAGCTACATCTTCCCAAGCACCTTCACAGAATTAGCTCAGAATGCTGATGTTTCAGCTCCATCAGGAATTGGTGAGGTTTTAATTAACTTTGTTAACCAGGCTGTTGAGAACCCTGTTTCTGCATTTATCAATGGTAACTACATTGCAATCTTAATGTGGTCTATTGCCTTAGGCTTAATGTTCAGAGTTGCTCACGAGAACACAAAACGCGTATTAGATGATTTAGCTGCATCCGTATCTGGTGTTATTCGTATGGTGATCCGTTTTGCTCCTATTGGTGTATTCGGCTTAGTATACTCATCATGCACCCAGGATGGAGGTTTTGCTAACTTACTAAACTATGTACATGTTGTTGCAGTGTTAGTATCAACCTTCTTAATGGTTGCATTCATCTTCAACCCATTATTAGTATTTATCACCACTCATCAGAATCCTTACCCATTAGTGTTCAAGTGCTTAGCTAAATCAGGTGTTTGCGCATTCTTCACAAGATCATCTGCTGCTAACTTACCTGTAAACCTAGCATTATGCGAGGAGATGAAGCTAGATAAGGCTACTTACTCAATTTCTATTCCTTTAGGTTGCACTATTAACATGTCAGGTGCAGGTATCACCATCGTTATTATGACTATGGCTGCAGCTCATACTTTAGGTATTGAAATTGACTTTGCTTCAGCATTCTTAATGTGTGTAGCTTCAATTTTATGCGCATGTGGCTCTTCAGGTGTTGCTGGTGGTTCTTTAATGCTAATTCCTTTAGCTTGCTCAATCTTTGGTATTCCAAACGACATCGCAATGCAGGTTGTAGGTATTGGCTTTATTATCGGTGTAATTCAGGATTCAACTGAAACTGCACTAAACAGCTCAACAGACGTAATCTTTACAGCAGCAGCCTGCAAGAGAGCAGAAAGACTTGCTGCTAAAAAATAATTTAAAGTAGAATTTTATTTAAGAAAGCTTCAACCTTACTGGTTGGAGCTTTTTTTATGGGATTAACAAACAAACCAAGCTCTATAAATTTCTGAATATAGTCTGTAGTTATCTAAATGATGCGCAAGAAATGGAATTTGTAAGTAAATGACGGTGAGCTCTGGATCCTAAAACGTGTTGTTCGTTAGCGTATACACGCTATTGAAAATGCAATAAACAACTAAGAAGAGATCGAGTAAGCAAAATATGCTCAATTGTAAAGAAAACCCTGTCACATAAAGCACATTCGCGCTTATTATAAATGAGCATTTACGCTGTCTTTTAAAAGAATGCAGAAAAAAAATCAAAGTCCTACCGTTAGCTCTTAACACTTTTTATTATGACATTCCTTGTTTAAGTTGTTAGAGCTTTTAAAACTTAAGATATACTTACTTGCACTGTCTTATTTCAGTTTTTACAGCATCAACATCAGCCTTTTCTATGATCTCATCCATTCTAAAAAAATAGCTTTGTACATTCTCACTAGTTAGCACATGTTCATGCTTTTCAATGGAATCAATCATCAGAGAATTTATCTTATCTAAATAATGAAACATGTCTTTATAATTCTTTAGATCTAATGAAAGGCCAGTGTCATCAAAGCCGTATAAAGTGCAGTTTTCTCTTTGAGAGCAAGCATCTGCTAAGTAAGTAATAAAGTTCTTAATTAAAGCAATATGTTCTTTATAGTACAAAGTTTGAAGCTTGTAATAGATTGCCGAAGAAGGTGGTATCACAAGATAAAATTCTGTGTCCTTTTTAGCATCAATAATGCTAAAAAGTTGCTGTTTTGTATACTGTTTTAGATAATCTAAACCATACAGTTTTAGTTCATTACTTTTACCGTTGGTATCAAGATAACTTTTTAGGATGTTTCTTGAAACCTCATTCCAAGAACATACTCCATTAAAGCTGTCTTTATATAATGGATCATCTATCCAAGATGCTGGTCTGTCTAAGGACTTTTGTACACCTACGCACTTTTCACTTTTAGAAAAAGTCAGCAAGCATTTTACGTAACCAGTCTTTAGATACGGAGACATAACACTTAGAGGATTGTCATCATAGATCTTCTGCCAGTTCATCGGCGCTAATTCCTGATAGAAAAGAGGAGACATTTCTAAAGAATAAATAACCTTTTTTATCTCATTGTGTTTAAAAGCATAGTCAAGGACTACCTTTCTGTCAGCCAAAGTTGAACCTGCTAACGAAATGTTTATAAATCTATCAGAACTACCGTGTTTAAATAATTTTGCAGTTGCCTCATCTGAACTGGTATTTTCAAGCATACTAGTTCCAATAATAAGCCCTTTGACATTCTTATTCTCAAGATAACCTCGAGCCTGATAGCGCATGCTGCCATTAAATAACTGCTCTTTGTTTGAAATAATATGCATAGGATCATATAAATACATGGCAACTGTATACAAAGCAAATATGACTATAAATAAAGACATGATAAGAGCAAAGATCTTTTTACTTGCCATGATTATCTAAATCCTTTTATTACCTTTATAATTGGGTAATACCTTGAATTAAAAAAAGCTTAATCTTAGAAATTAAAGTAAATAAACTCTGTATAGGTAGAACCAATTACAGCCAATGTCACATAGAACAAAATTAGTGCTACTAACACGCAAGCAAAATAACCAGTAGTTTTTACAAGCAGTTTTTGTAAATTATGATTGTGAATTTGTTTAAACGAAGGTAACTTTACTGAGTTTTTAGTTGATACTTTAGCTAAGAGCTCATTAGAGTTTTTGAAGCTTAAAACCACAATTAAAGCTAAGACCACATAAGTTACTGTCTGATAATTCAAACCGATGCCCTTTAAGGCTGTCTTAAAGTTAGATAACTGCTCTAGTGAGAGTGAACTAATATCAAACATGTGGATGTAAATTGTATAAGCCACATTAAGATCAGGAGCTCTAAATAGAACCCAGGCTATATCAACAAAGATAAAGGTTAAAATCCATGCAGGAATTTTAGGTAAAGCAAAACCTAGATTATGAAATACTCTATGAGCAATGATGCCGACACCATGCAGAAGTCCCCATAAGACAAAGGTGTTGCCAGCTCCATGCCAGATACCGGTTATAAAGAAAACAATAAAGAGGTTTAGATAAGTTCTAAAGCTGCCATTTCTGCTACCGCCTAATGGGAAATATAAGTAATCTCTTAAGAAGGTAGATAAAGTTATATGCCAGCGACGCCAGAAATCATGAATAGAAAGAGCCTTATAAGGGCTGTTAAAGTTAATTGGTAACTTAATGTTAAAGAAGAGAGCTGAACCTACAGCCATGTCACAGTAACCGCTAAAATCAAAGTACAGCTGAAAGGTGTAGCAAAAAGACACTAGCCAAGAGGTAAGCAGTGTAAGGTTGTTAGCACTGTCAAAACCGTCGCCTACCCAAATTGCAAACTTATCAGCGATGATTGCTTTCTTTACAAGACCGATAGTAAAAATAAACAGACCTAGGCACAGATTTTTATAGTTTAAAACAAGTTTTCTTGCCTTGAAGAATTGAGGAATTAGATCTTTATGATGAACAATAGGTCCTGCTATTAACTGAGGAAAAAAGGATACAAAAACTGCATATGACACAAAATCGTATTCTTTGGTAAGACCTTTGTATGAATCCACAAGATAAGCTATCTGCTGAAAGGTAAAGAAACTTATGGCAAGTGGTAGCACAATGTGTACTAATTCATAAGATGTACCTAAAAGCAGATTCAAATCTGAGATTATAAAATCTGTATATTTGTAATAGCCAAGCATTACAACATTTGCAAGCACTCCAAAGACTAAGACAACCTTTCTTTTAGTCACATTTAATTGAGTGTTTTGACTATTCTCTAGAGCATTTTGCCTACCATTAGCTTCTTTTGAAAGTATAGATCCAACTACAAAATTGAAAACAATTGAACCTAATAAAATCCAAATGTAATCAAACTTCCAGTAGCAGTAAAAGAAAAGTGAACATAAAAGCAACCACAGCTTTGAGGCAGCAAAATAGCGCCTTTTACTGAAAAAGAAATAAACAATAATACTTACAGGTAGGAATAGTAGAAAATATTCAGGTGTATTAAATAACATTTTAAATATCAAGACTCATAAACCAAGGTACGATTTTACCATATTTTAAACAGTCAAATTCATAATGGGACCTTTTCTCTTTGTGAATTGCTCTCATATTTACAGACATTGCTAAATCGTCGATACACCTTTTCTTGAAGTAGTTCGGATAATTTTTTCTAATTAAAAAGCTATACTCTAAACATGAATTGTGACGACGTTTTTAGTATGTAAAGCAACAAAAAAGATATACCGAGGTTACAGGCAGAGAACCGATGATGTCTGAGGAAGCAATTGGCTTTTGGCAAAGTAAATTACGCTATGTTACTCAAGATCAAGTGCTTGAGGTTGCTCGTGAGTACAAAAAGCTTCCATAAGATGTCATTGTCATCGACTTTTTCTATTGTAAAAAGCAAGGAGATTGGTCTTTTGAAAACGACTACTTCCAAAATTCAAAAGTAATGATTGGTGAACTTTAAGATATGGAATATGAAAAAGGCAAATCATCTCTTTAAGTTTATTTTCCAAAAGGAGCTACATGGAGAGATACCAATACAGGTGCTGTCTATGAAGGAGGTATAACTATCACAGCAGATGCTCCTCTTGAATATATTCCAGTCTTTGCTCGTGACAACTTTGACTTAATCTAAGATTACACAAGGAAGCTTTGATTGCAGGGCTTTCTTGTCTCAACCTAATTTTTAAAAAGAAGTTCTACTAGCTTTAATTTATTCAAAAAGATTGGTCTCTTTGTGTCCATTCACTTTAGACTCTACAGTTTTTCCTCGTTACTTCGCACTAAAAATCACCAAGAAAAATTTAGTATCTATAAATATTCAAGTCTTTTTCAAATCTTTTTTAAATTATTATTTTTATTTAATTTCAAATAAATAGACAATTTTACTTACAGTTTGTATCAGTAAAAAAGTCGTCTAAAAAAATCTTCATGGATAATCTTGCGCCATGGTGAGTAGTTGAATTTTTAATTCATGAAAGCAGAGTATTTTACTTAGGAAAAGACTTTTCATATGAGCAGTACCTCTAAAAACGAGCTTTTAGATTTTGACAGAACCGTGATGACTTTGTCAGAACTGTTATCTGATGAATTAGTAGGCTCATTAATTGAAGGTGCTGTCGACGAAATCATGCTTAATCCAGACAGCGCGCTCTATGTGCGCTATTCAGATGGGGAGAATGTCAAATATTGTGACATATCTCCTTCAAAGGCACAGATCCTAATCAGAACTGTTGCCTCTATGAGCAAAATTGATATTAACGTTAACTGCCCTATCGTCGAAACTGAAATTTCTTGCATCAATGCTAGATTCTCAGCTTTGCTACCACCATTGTGTAAGTATCCGTGCTTTTGCCTAAGATCATTACACGCGCTCTCTTTGAACTTTGAGCATTTAGTATCACAAAACTTTATCTCCAAAGAACAGTTAACCATATTAGATTCTCTGATAAAAGAGAGAAAAAACATCTTAGTTTGTGGTCAGACAGGATGTGGCAAAACCAGTTTTATCAATTCGATGTTAAAGAGGATTGCTTTATTTGAACCTTTCTCAAGAATAGTCTGCATCGAAGACACTCCTGAACTTAAAATCGAAAATGACAATGCGGTAAATTTAGTATCAGGACCTAATACTTCTATTAGTACCTTAGTTAAAGCAGCCTTAAGGCTAAGTCCAGACAGAATTGTAGTAGGTGAGGTAAGAGCTGAAGAAGCCCTTGATCTTATAGATGCACTATCTACCGGTCATTCAGGAGGTCTTGCCTCAATTCACGCTGGTTCTGTTTTGCAGTGTCTTGAAAGATTAAAACTGCTTATAAGCCGTAACCCGTCCGCTCCTGACAATATTGACAGCATGATAGCTCTAGCTGTCAATGCCATCATTATTTTAAAAAGAGAACCTTTAAGACACGTATCCAGTATCGCCCTTGTCACTGGTTTAGAACAAGGCAAATTCACTTATAAATTCCTAGGAGAAAATAAATGAAAAACACTTTATTAAAACTTGCAGCTTTGATTGTCTTAACTTCAGTCTTTAAAGATGCTCTTGCAGCAGATACAGCATCTGGCAGCAGCGTATTACCTTATGAGACCTGGCTTAAGACCATACAGAAGTCTTTAACTGGTCCTGTGGCATTTTCTGTATCCTTAATTGGTATTGTGTCCTGTGGCGCCACCTTGATTTTTACAGGTGGTGAAATGGGTCGTTTTATGCGCAGTATTGTTTATCTTGTGATGGTAATGACACTGCTTGTAGGAGCAAACACCTTAATGTCATCTTTATTTAACGGTGCCACTGTAGAGATAGCTCCAGTCTCTAATGAAATAGCTTTAAATGATAAAGAAATTAAATCTCAAGAAAAAACTATGACAGACAGAATAACTCATTTTAATGAGCAAAATCCAAGTTCAAAGCTTCAAGCTTTTGTTCATGACACCTCGTCTCCTTCATCAACTTTAATTGACAGTCCTAAAGTCAATAGAACCTCACATATCATGGACACCTTTAACGATGTAAACATCAACACGCTTGAAAGTAATTTTAGTTTTTCTTTTCATAAAAACAAAGCACTTATAGAAGCTTGCTAAATAGGTTGCAGGTAAATTGCTTACAGGTATGCATAGTCAAAGATTAAAGGAGAAAGAATGTCTGGAGTAAAACATCCTATTTATCAATCTGTATTGCGTAAACAGAGTTTTTTAGGCTGTGACAGAGAACTGTGTATGCTGCTTGTATTTATAACCATTGTAGGCAGCATTTTTAGTTTTTCCTTAGTTGCAACCGTAGTGCTTTTACTTGTTTTTATAGTGCTGTATTTGTGCCTCTTAAAAATGGCAAAAGACGATTTGTATTTAAGAAAAGTTTACTTAAAGAACATTCGTTATAAGCCTTATTATTTGGCACAAAAAACTTATTACTCAAGACAGAGTGTAAGAAAAAATAAATAACAGTAAAAATGGCTACTCAATCAGTCTTTTAAGAACATTCTAAATAATTACTACAGCAAAATTAGAAAACTATCTAACTTATTATGATAAAAGCTCTTTTTTCATCTTTATCACTGTCACTTGCGCTTTTGAGCATACTCATTGTGATTATGCTAGCAAAAAGACTGTGGAAGCAGTACAAGTTCGCCTCAAACAATCCTGGTTTTACAGATCTTTTAGATTACGCTCTTTTAGGTCCTCAGAACACCATCATTTTAAAGAATGGAGGACTTCTTAAGACCTTTAGAGTAAAAGCTAATGATTTAAGTTATGCTGACAGTGCACTTATTTGCCGCACTCAGGAATTAACTGCCAATGCCATCAGAAAGTTAGGTGGTAATTTCATCTTAAATGTCGACTTTATAAGACAGAAAGTAAATGATGTTGAAGATTGTGAATATAAAGGCAACGATAAGGCTAAAAAACTCTATTTAAAAAGAAAAGAGTTTTTTAAGACCAATGATACCTACACACAGGACTGTTACCTTACCATAACATCTTTATCTCACTCATTAGGTAGTCTGCGTAATATCGCCAGCATCTTTGATGAAGATGATTTGTCTAAAGACAATGTAACTATTGCTGATGACAAGATTAACAGTGTCATTATAGATTTTTCAAAAAGCGTTGAGGCGATTAAAAACTCTCTTGAGAACACATTAAATCTTGAAGAATGCACTTTTTTAGATAATAAAAAGTTAGCTGCAAAAGAAAATGCTCTTGATAATAGCAATTACTCAAAGTTCAGATCTCATGAAACAGTTAACTTTTTAAAGTATTGTATTAGCGGTAAAAAGCTATCTTTACACATTCCAAAATCTGATTACTATCTTGACTCTTTATTGTCATCAGATGACTTTACCTCAGGCTCATCTCCAAAGTTATCAGACAGATATATTGTCGTAGTTGCAATTGAAGGACTGCCTATAGAATCTGATTTTAATATTCTTTACAGACTCTGTGCTCTAGACTTTGATTATCGATTTTCGACACGCTTTATTAGCTATGACAGTTTTACCTCGCAGGTACTTTTAGAAAAGAACCGTCGTTTATGGGCGCAGAAAAAACACGGCTTTATTGAGCAGTTTTTAAACTCTAAATCAGACAACGAAAATCAGGACGCTGTAGAACAGTTAAATGATATTAGTGATGCTAAAAAGAACCTAGTCCAAAATTCTTTAAGCTTTGGCTCATACTGTGCCAATATCATCTTTTCAGGCACCGATCCTAAGATTTTAGAAAAGCAGGCCTTAAAGTGTGTGCAAAGTATTGAAGCATCTGGCTTTGGCGCAAGAATTGAAACTGTAAACGCAACGGAAGCTTACTTAGGCTCATTACCAGGACATAGCCTTGAAAATGTTAGGCGCGCTCTGCTGTCTAATACAGTGCTCACCGATCTCTTACCCTTAAATCAGGTCTATACAGGACAGAGTGTGTCTCCTAATTTCAGATATGGTAAGAATAAACCTTCTTTAATGACTGTAAGAACTTTAGAAGGTTTATATGCTCACTTAAACCTGCATGACACTGATCTTGCCAATGCTCTGGTAGTAGGTCCTCCAGGTAGCGGTAAATCTGTGTTCTTAGGAAGTCTTATTCCTTCATTTTTAAAATATGACCAGATGAAAATCTTTGTCTTTGACAAAGGCAACTCTTTTTACGGGCTGACAAAAGCTTTAAAAGGTAACCATATAAAATTAGAAAATGGTAAAGGTATCCGATTTTGCCCATTAGCTAAAATTGATACTCCTAATGATAAGGCTAGTGCCTTAGATTTTTTAGAAAAACTTTTTATCTCGCAGGGCTATGAGACCGATCTTAAATTAAAGGATGATCTTCGTGATGCACTTAATCTTTTATCAGACTTTGATAAACACGAACGTACTTTAAGTACGATGTGCACACTGCTTCCTAGAAAAGAGCTCAAAACAGCCTTATCTGCTTTTACTAACAGTGTCATTGAAAACTCAATTTTAGATGGAGACTCTGATCCTTCTTTTGAATCTGATCTTACTGTTTTCGAATGCGGACAGTTTTTTGAAAAGAGTGATGACTTTTTATACCCAACATTGCAGTGCATTTTTAAACTCATCAATCAGAGCGTTATGAATGGTACGTGTGGCGCCATTATCATTGATGAGGCCTGGATGATGCTTGCTAATGAAGAGTTCTCAAAGCAACTTATCACCTGGATTAAAACCTTTAGAAAACACAATGTCGCAATTGTATTAGCTACACAATCAATTAACGATCTGTCTAAGGCTTCTAACATTGGTGATTTTTTAGACTGCATTAAAACCAGAATTTTTCTACCTAATAAAGATGCCAACACTGAAACTTTAAAAGAATTCTATAAAAAACTCTCGCTGTGCGACAGTCAAATTGATGCTATCTGTAAGGCAAAACCAAAGCATACTTTGTTTTTACATAAAGACATTAACTTTATGCCTTTTTCTTTAGCACTCTCTGATACTGAACTGAAACTTTTAGCACTCTCAGAAAACGACAAAGCTTACGTGGATGAAATGTATGAACGATATCAAGAAGAATTTGCCTACCATTTATAAGGAAAAGAAAAATAAGAAGCAGGCAAAAATTGCCTCCGGCATGAAATTTACAGATCTTGCAATAAAAGCACTGCGTACAGAACTAGTACCTGCCTTTATGGGGCTATTAGGAATGGCTTTAGGCTTTATCTCACTTGCCTACTGCATTGATTTAAGTGGTAAAACTCAGTTTCGACCTTATGTAGTGACTGTAGATAAGCAAGGCTCAGTGCTTTTTTTAGAAAATCCTAATCAGGACAGTTTAAATTCAAAAGTAAAGGCTTCTTTCGTCTGTGAGTACGTTGATAGATTGTACGCTGTAAGTGAGGATAAAGCTTTGCAAAGGCGATTTATCAATGAGATCTATGCAAAAACTTCATTAGGCAGCGTAGCATCTGTATTTATAGATAACTTTTACACCAAAGCAAATGTTATGTCTTATGCAACCGCATTACGAAACACCGCAATCGAATCTGTAGTGTCACTGTCAGACAACACTTTTGAGGTCACTTTCAAACTTATGACAAAACAAAAAGAGCAAACCTTAACAGAAAGATACAAAGCTTTTGTAAGTTACAAAAGACTGAATGTCGCTTATGACAATCTTGAGGATGTAAGACTCAATCCTCTAGGTCTGTTTGTAAACGAGTTTAATGTCAACAAAATCATTGAGGTAGCATCATGAAAATGAGTGTCCTTATTAAATTAGAAAGGTTATCTATATTGTCTGTTATTTTGTCAAGCCTTTTCTGCTCAAGTTACAGTGCCTTTGCTGACAATGTTGACTTAGATGACAGAGATTTAAAAACTCTTTCAAAACTTGACTTATTAGATGCAAAACAGGTGGCTGGTACTGCCTATAAAGCAGGATTAGTTACCTTTGCTTACGGCTCTGGAATACCTACTGTCGTCTGCGCTTTATTAGAATTAACTGATCTTGCCTTTGAAAAAGGAGAGAGCATTTTATCTGTTCAATTAGGAGATTCTGTTCGATGGAATATTGAAAGTGCCATTTCAGGATCAGCAAATGACAGTGTAGAACACCTAATTGTAAAGCCTTTAGAAGCTGGTCTTAAAACCTCAATGCTCATAACCACAGACAGAAGAACCTATCACATTCGTCTAAAATCAACTGAAGCTGATTTTATGCCAGCTGTAGTATTTTCATACCCTAATAGCTTAAAGTTACCATCAAAAAAGCATTATGGGGACGATTCATATTTACAGTACACAAGTAACTATGAGTCAAATGAGGATCATAATGATTACTCAGAGACTAATTCAAGTCTTAAGAACTATTCTTCTGTGCAAAATGTTTCATATGAAGGAAACTCACGACCAGCGCTTAATGTTGCTGCAACCTACAATGACAGTACCCAAAGGCGAAACTACAACTACTCTGTTGATGGTGACTCAAAAATCATTCCGCAAAATGTCTACGACGATGGAAAAAGAACCTTTATAGTTATGAACAATCCCATAAATTCAAGCTATTTACCGGTGCTACAAGAAATCAGCTCAGAGAGTTTTTTATTCTTCGGAGAGGATAAAACTAACACCATTAACTTTACTTACTTTGACAATACTTTTGTTGTAGACGGGATCTACTCCCATCTGAGACTTATCTCAAAGAATGGTGAAGAAAAACAAAGTGCTGATGTGGTAAGACTAGAATCATAGGTGAAAAGATGTCTTACTCTATCTTAAAACAAGGTCCTTTAACAAAAAAGCCTATCTTCTTTTTAATTGGTGGTTTTATCGCTGTGACTATCTTTTTTACTGTACTTTTTAGTTTAAAAGAGCAGGATAAATTAAACGAAATAAAAGAAAAGCAAAATGGTGCGTCAGTCCAGTCACTACAGGCTAATATCTCAAAGGCTGACAAGCTTGGCGTTTTTGAAGCTAAAGATGAAAACTTACACAAAGACATGGTCAGCAATGCTTCCAAAAACCGTAAACAAATTTTAAATGATGTATCAGCTAAAACTTTAGATGATGAAGATTTTGCTAAAGACTATGTAAAATACCAGGAAAGACATGCTCTTACAGACCGTTCTTATAAAGAGGATGATAACAGTCCTGATAAAAACAAATTTGTGACAAGAACAGTTTCTTTTGAAGATTTCGATGGAGCCCCAAAAGAAGATGAAATTACGCAAAATAAAAAGAGCAAAACTAATTCAGAATACTACGAACAGGCTTTAAAGGCCTCTAGCAAAGTAAATCTTGAGTTAAAACATCATGGTTTAGGCAACTCTTTATTAGACAAAATTGACAACCAAAACGGTAATAATGCTACACCATCTTTTACACAACCAAAATTGAACTCTTTAGATGGTCCTAGTGCCTCTAATTCTCAAGATAAGCCTAATGAAAACACACTTGAGAGCTATGATAAGTTAAAAAGAAACAACTATGTTTTAAAAAGTGAAGTTAAAAATCCTAAGACTCCTTTTGCGCTGATGCAAGGCAGTGTTATTCACGCTACATTACTCAATGGTATTAACTCAGAGTTGCCAGGACAAATTACTGCACAGATCTCTCGAGATGTGCATGACTCAATTAGAGCTAAATATCTTCTTATACCTAGAGGTTCAAAACTTGTAGGTCAATACGCATCAGGTGCAGCCTTTGGTACAGAAAGGCTCTTTATTGGATTTAACAGAATAATTTTTCCTAATGGTCAGTCAATAAACTTAGGATCTATGCCTGGTCAATCAACTAACGGCTATGCTGGCTTTGATGCTCAAGTAGATAACCACTACTTTAAGATCATTGCTAACTCGTTACTGCTGTCTAGTATAAGTACCACAGCAGATCATTATGAGGATACCTACAATTTAGCTGGAGGTCATCAGCGTACTATCGCTGGATTTAAAGCTCAAGGCAGTTCAAATGTTTCACAAGCTCTAGCTAAGATCATTGAAAGAAACATCAACCTTTCTCCTACCTTATCTGTAGAACCTGGTTACGCCTTTACTGTTGCCATTACTCAAGACATTTTCTTTAAATCACCTTATGGAGCAAAAGCTAATGTTCATTTTAAAAGATAGACTTTTCATGATATTAAGACTCTTATTAACTACCATGCCGATTTTCACAAGTTTGACCGTAAACGCTGAGGAAAAAGCCATGACCTACAGTCAAGGTCAAGAGCTAATTCAGCAAATGAACAGTACCCTCGCTGTATTACGTTCTTGGTCTAATGAGAACAAAACAAAATCGGACAAGCTTGAAAACTATATCAAACATGACAATGTAAGAGAGCAGGATAACTACGAATATCAACATAAAGAGACATGGTCAAAAGTAAAGGATCTTAATCAAAACTCATTGATGCTCTTAGAAGCAAGTTATGCCTTTGCTAAAAAGACTGAGTCAGCTGCTGAATTCTCAAAAAACAGTATCAGGACTGATGCTTGGGAAAAGTGTATACGTTCTAAAAACTGCACTTTTAAAAAGTTAAACGAAATGATGGATGAAGAATCCCTTGAAATCTCAGACTTTACTAAAAAGAGTGCTTCAGATACGCAAAAAGCTCTAATTGAAAGCATTGATAAATTAAATGAAATGTGTGGTGAATCTCAAGATGCTAAAGGACTTAACAGCTCTATTGATACTTTAAGTAAGGTTAATTCTACTCAGGTTACAGCTTTAAGTTCGTTATCAGGACAGGTCTCAAATCTAGCTAGAATTACAGCTCATAACTATCAGATGCAAAAACAAAACGAAGAGTTAAAGCAGAAAGCTGACGAACTTTACTACGCTGACACAGGAACTGTTGAATCTCCGCATCTTGATACAAGCTTAAAGAACTATGAGTAATTATATGAAACATATCCTACTTTTTTTAGTGCTTCTTTTAACATGTAAAAGTGCACCAGCTCAAGAAGTTAAAGATCTTACCCTCTCACCTGACGGTGTTCTAAATAGTCTTACCCTCTTGTTTATTGACAATATCTCAGAGGCTGCAACTCCAATTAAGGAAGCTGCTAACAGATTGTTTTGGATCTTAGTACCAATCTCGATTGTAATGTTAGGTATCAAGAGTATCTTTAAAGATGGTAATATGCAGAGTTTTATGGGTGATCTTGTAAAACTTTTGTTAGTAACTGGCTTCTATTACTTTTTACTTGATAATGGCACTGCCATAGGTCACTCTGTAATTGACTCATTGACCTCTGTTACCACCAATTCTAATACAGGACCTTCGGAGCTTATAGATCTTACTTTTAATATTGCATCTAATCTAAATCAGAACATTAGTGCAGGTTTATTTAATGCAGTAACAGGTTTCATCTTGCGATGCATGGTACTTGTGTTTATGTTCATTATGTTTTTGGTAGTAATCAAATTTACTACCCTGTTTATCTGTGCGCATATCCTGTGTATCTGTGGTGTTTTTGTTTTAGGCTTAGGTGCTATTTCTTACACAAGATACATTGCCATAAACTTTTTTAAATCAATTCTCTCAATGTCTCTTGAATTGATGACTACATTGCTGGTTATAAACTCAGGATGCCTAATTTTAAAAAATTTAAAAATCAAATCTCAGGAAATTGTAGAGTCAGGATCATCTGTTGGCTCTAGTGAATGCTCCGTAATTATTTTTACAGCACTTTTTATCTACATTCTGTCAAAATACTTACCTGAGGCTGTGTCAAATCTTGTGACCATGACCAATGGAAGAAATGCTAAAAGATCGAACGGTCGAATCTCTCTGAAAATTCCAAGTATCAATTTAAAAAAATAAGGAAGGAAATTAAGATGGTCGGTGATGTAGGGTTCGAACCTACGACCCTCTGGTCCCAAACCAGATGCGCTACCGGGCTGCGCTAATCACCGAATGGAGTGCATTATATTAAGGAGATGTAATATTGTCAACAAATAATTTGTCAAATTTGTAGTCTACTGACTGAATTAGAAAGAATTTTTGATTATACGTTAAGGCATTCTTTATCTAGTACTTAGGTGATTTATAATGTAATAAATACGAATTGAGGATTTATTATGGACATGACACAGCAAAAAGTAACTTGCCTCATGGAAAGTTCTATCGGCGGTCGTTTAGACGAATCTAGATGGTCTGTTTTATATGACAGCAATGGCGAAGGTGAACCTGATGTATATTATGAGACTAAAGCTAAATTAAATCCTGAATTATCAATTCTAGGAAAAGAAACAGTTTTACATCACCATTGCAGTATTCCTTTTAAATCAGACACTCACACTAAGATTAAAGATCCTAAACCATTTTTAGGTATTAGAGAAAACGCAGAAATGACAGCAGTGTTTGACTCAAAAGGATCTATAGCCTATGAGAACAACGAAATCTGGGGTAGTACCCTGCTTGTTATCTTAGGAGAAGACACCGCAAGTGAAGAGTATCTTGAGTTTTTAAGAAAAAAGGAGATCTCTTTTACCTTTGCAGGAAAAGATGGTCATGACATCAAAAAAGCGCTTAAAAGTTTATACTCTGATTTTGGTATAAAGAATGTTCTCCTATGTGGAGGCGGTATCTTAAACGGATCTTTCTTAAAGCTAGGTCTTATCGATGAACTTTATCTTGTGCTCTACCCTGGCATAGATGGATTGAGTGGCGTTAAATCAATCTTTGAGTATGAAGGTAAAGAAGGAGAAAAACCTTGCGATGGTCAATCTCTAGAATTACTATCTTGCGATGTTGTAAGAGCCGGTGTTGTACTTTTAAGATATAGATTTCATTTTTACTCAATATAAAGTTGCAATATCTTAATAATACTGTAAAATTATACGGTCAATTTTGGTGAGATGTCCGAGTGGCTGAAGGAGCACGCCTGGAAAGCGTGTATACGTTAACGCGTATCACGGGTTCGAATCCCGTTCTCACCGCCATAGCACCTTTTAGGTGCTTTTTTTATGTCTAAAATCAGTACGTTATTGTTAAACAATTTTCTTTATTTTCAGTCAGTTATTTTAATAATTTTTTAAAATTATTACTTTATACTATATTTATAGCATAAAATAAATATGGTGTTGTATGGCGACTGTATGGCGTTTACATATGTAAAATTACCATAACGGCTAAACGCCATACAGAAATATAAGGAGATTTTATGTTAACTCATCTGCAAGTAAAGAATGCTTTACCAAAAGATAAAATGTACAACCTATCTGATGGTAATGGTCTTTACCTTAGAGTTAGACCTAATGGCGCAAAAAGTTGGATAGGTTGTTTTCGCTCTAACGGCAATAAGACTTGCCTTAAAGTTGGTGATTATCCAGAATTAACCATTAAAGAAGCTAGAGAAAAGTTATCTCTTTTAAAAGCCCAGGCTAAATTTGAAGGTTCACCTGTTATTAAAGAAAAGGTTCATACATTTGAAGAGATCTACTATGAGTGGATTGAAGTTAAGAAGGTTAAGGTAAAGAATTGGCAGGACATCTCTAACCGCATTGAGCGCTATATCCTACCTTCATTAGGTAAGATTGACTACAAAGCTATTACTCCTGTAGCTTTTGTTGAGATCTTAAAACAGGATCTTTATACCAGAGGTAAATACGAAACCATTAAGCGTATTTGCATGTATATAAAAGAGATCGACATCTATGCTATGAACATTGGCTACGTCAAAGAGCTACGTTTTCAAAATCTCTACTCTGTTTTTCCTGTTAAAACTGTTATTAAGAACAGACCTTCAGTACACTACTCACAGTTGCCTACAGTTCTTAAAGAGCTACAGGTATATGGGCTTAAAGCTCGTGCTACATGGGAAGTACTGCTTACAGGCTTTTACACTCTGTTAAGACCTAATGAATACTGTAGCTTAGAATGGTCTTGGATCAATTTTGAAGATAACACAATTACAGTACCTGCAGAGGTCATGAAGATGAAACTACCTCATGTGGTACCAATTACAAAACAAATGCTTACTTTGCTGCTTAACCGCCCACGAGTAGGTAAGTATGTATTCCCTGCAACACAAGGTAAAGTAGTGCAGCACTTTAGCACCAACTCAGCTTCATTGTTTTTACGTCGTCACGGCTTTAAAGACAAGCTTGTGCCTCATGGCATACGTTCAATTGGTCGTACCTGGATGCACGATCATGATATTCCTTTTGATGTTGCAGAGAAGTGTTTAGCTCATACTGTAGGAACATCAACACAGCTAGCTTATGATAGAAGTGATCTGTTAGAGAAAAGACGTGAAGCAATGCAGCAATGGTGTGACTTTGTTGATCATTGCTTAAAAGGTGGCGCAGATTTGCTGTTATGACAACTTCAAAAGTTGAAGATTGAATATGTAACAAAACCTTGACGCTCCCTTTTTTCTGCGCTATTATCACCGATGTAGGGACTTCCCTACCGTGCCTAAGAAACACGACACTAACTAGCGCTGACTTGGCGACACACGTCAATCTCACCATATTTAATACATAGCCTTTAGGCTTACTGTATTTGCTTTATGGTGGTGTGGTGTGAATATATTGAATAAGCACCGCTCGGCTAGTTACGAGTTTCTTAGCACCACCGACCCACTTAAGAAATGGGTTAATTAAGAAATATATAACTAGGAGACATTATCATGTCTAACACAAATCTAACTTCATATAACTTCCATGACTCAGACATCCGTGTAGAACAGAACGATAAAGGTGAAGTTCTCTTTTGCTTGGCTGATGTGTGCAAGTCACTTAATTTACAGAACCCTACACATGCAGTGGATCAGATTAAAAAAGAGTTTGAACTACCTACATTGAATGTAGCTAGCTTTGACACAGGCTACGGAGTAAAAGAGTTCACCATGATCACCGAGCCACAGTTATACTTCGTGATGATGAGATCTAACTCTAAGATCGCCCGTGAGTTCCGTCAGTGGATTTGTAATGAGGTACTTCCAGAAATTAGAAAACGTGGTACCTATGTTGCAAAGTCAGAAAACAAAGAACCCGCAACTAAAAAATGGTACGTTGAACAGCTCACCGCACTGTTTGAATCTTATGGTGTTAATTGTGAAGTATTAGCACGCGCTCTGGATATCACCGTACGTGCTTTTAATCAGGGTTATGCCATTGGTATCAACAAGGCCGAAGAAGAGCATGCAAGAAATGAATCTGAAATGCTGCTGTCTGATGATGAAGCTCAGGCAATTGATCATGTGGTTCACTATCACAAGTTATTCAGACCTGATATCCTGAAAGCATGTAAGGAACTGAGGAACATAAAAGCACAGGCTATGAAGTTGGTGCTGGCACTTGATAACATACCAGATGCAAGGCTGTATGAGTCAGCTGTTGCAACTGATATATCAGTAAGTAAGTTAGAGAGATTTCAGCTGACTTATCCTAAAAAGTCAGCATAAATAGAAGGCTTATAAATCTTTGTAAGATTGGTACGACAACAAATAGCCCCTAAAGATGGGGCTATTTTTTTACGCATGCATATGCTTAACTCTGTCACGAACCTCGGCACGTTTGGCATCATTGAACCTGTCTAAAGTACCAACTAGATAGCCGGTAACACGTCTAATTCTCTCGAACTTGACTCCTTTACCAACGATACCATTTTCATCTGCATGAAGTCTTGTGTACATAATGCACCTCTCAGTACTTTTTATCCCACGACTTTCCATAGACGTATTCAGGTAAATCAATCTCTTTAGCAAAAGCCTGTTCACAGTGTCGCGGATTGTGGGCTAAGAAGTTAATTACCTTAACCATTATGGACCATCTCTTTTTATCTCTGCATCTCCATGAACGAGCTGACAGTGTCTCATCAGGATAACCAGCAAGCAAAGTGTTAGCTAGCTGATCAATAGATACAGCAAGATTATGAAAGTATCTACTCATTAGCAAAGTCCTTCATCTTAAATTCAAAGGTGATTGCTGCTAACTCTTCTTTAGTAGTACATGCATTGATTTGTGCGCGGTAGGCCCACTTCTGCTGATATAAGTACTGACCGTTTTCAATGCACTCTGCTAACAGGGTGTTTAGCTGAGCTAAAGATAAATTATGAATAGTATTCTGTGAATCTACATAAGCTACAGGCTCCTGTCCTGCTGCGATCAAACCATTGATGTTATTCTGTGAACGTAAATCAGCATTTGCTTTAAAGCCTAATGACGAGTTGATGATCATATCTTCATTTACAAGCTGATTATCAAACTGATGACCAGTTGCTGTCAGCTCATCAAGTTTCTTTTCTTTTAGCTCATCTAATGTAGGCTCAGGTACTGGTGCTTTCTTAACTACAGTAATGTTGTTATCGTCATCGCGTTTAGTTTCGTATCCACTATCATCAGTTACTAAAGTATCTACCAGGTTCTTTAGCTCATACTTGTGTTTTGATTGATCTTCATGGAGCACAGTTAAATTCTCAAGCTCTGCTGCTGTAGTTGGTATTAACTCGTAGCCCCATTCTTTAGTGTCTTTGTTATATACGCTCCAATAGCCTTTTTTAACTATTGGTTTGGTTAAAGTGCAATCTTCAGGCACTAACCAGCCACCTGCTAGAGGATCAGCCATAACCATGGCCTTGCCGATAAGATAACCGTTGCTATCAAACTGATATGCAGTTGTTGTTGTTTTTGACATATTAAGGATCTCCTATATGATCACAGATAAAAAAATTGAAAAATTGAAAGGCAAAGACAAGCGCTATACAGTCGCGCTCGGTGAAAGTTTGTATTTAAGAGTTCAAAGCTCTGGGCACAAGTCGTGGGTATTGCGCTACTCCTACTGTGGTCGAGTACGAGACATTACTTTAGGTACATGGCCTGAACTTAAAGTGCTACAGGCAAAACAAGCAGCACACCTAAAACGTGAAGAATTAAAGTTAAAACCGTCTACAGGATTAACTCTTCGTGATGCTTATAAACTTTGGCAATTTAAGAAAAAAGGTCATATCTCATCATACACAGAAGAGTGTCAGCGTATTGAGTTACATCTGATGCCTAAGCTTGGTAAGCTACAGCTTGAAGAGATAACTGCACCTGTCGCATTTAATCTGCTGCTTAATCTCCAAGATGAAGGTAAGCTTCCAACTCTTAAAAGAGCCTTGATGAGATTAAATGAGATCTTAGAGTTGTCTGTTTGTGCAGGATTACTTGAACATAATTCCTGTAGAAAGTTAAGTAGAGCTTTTAGTCAGCATCAACCTGTTAACCGTGCTTTTATACCAGCTAATAGATTAAATGAATTGTTTGTTTTGCTTATAGGAATGCCATTATGGTTTCATTGCTATGTCTTATTTGCAGTTTACTCAATGTTGCGCCCTGTAGAGTGCTCATCTGTAAAATGGTCTTGGTTGAAAGATGATGCTCTTATTCTTCCATCGGATATTATGAAGAAACGCAGAGTTCATAGAGTTCCTGTCTGCCCTGAAATGATAAAACTATTAAACTTTGCTAAAACGCTTAGAAAAAGACGTTCAGTGTATGTTTGGTGCTTTGGTCGAGGTAATACTCATATAAACAAGCAACATCTCTCTAAATGGCTTAATGGCACACCTCTTAACGGCAAACTGTGTCACCATGGTCTACGTGCTACAGGACGTACATGGTTACGTGATAACAATGTTCCTCACGAAGTCGCTGAAGATTGTTTAGCTCACCTTTCAGGATCTGCAACTGAAAGAGCATATCTTAGAGGTGACTACCTGGAACAGCGTAAGCCAATAATGCAAAAATGGTGGAATTACATCTTTAATGAATATTGTGCTGTATGTGCTCACGATCTTTCGGCACAACAAGTTATATGTGCTGTGGGAGCATCAATTATCAATAAGCATTAACTTGTGCTTAGCACTTTAATAAAAGCTACCAAAAATCACTTAAAAAATGAGCTTTGGTAGCTTTGTTTTATTACCTAATATTACTGGTCGCGTGGATAGCATCATGTCTCCCGACAGCTCTTGGT
>ERZ1026780.98-NODE-98-length-73508-cov-6.456673_pt1 | contig 73508 bp, 123 predicted proteins | sample MGYA00380126_ERZ1026780 | MGnify/ENA primary metagenome ERZ1026780 (study PRJEB33269, sample SAMEA4719762) | human gut metagenome | biome: human-associated habitat; feature: organic feature; material: feces | place: Cameroon | collected 2013-10 ... | reverse complement strand
ATATATAATGATATATTTATAATAAAAGAATAAACTCAGCACAAGCGAGGTGGCTTTATGAAAAACTTTAGTGGTATAACTGATAATTTAGATATCACGACGAAGAAATACGTGGATGATGGTCTTGCGAGTAAGGCCAACCTCGCGGGGAACAATACTTTCACAGGCGGGCAAAGAATCACAGGAACAGATGGGGGTTATTCAATCAATGCGAGCGGTTATATAAAAGGCTCTTGGCTACAGTCTTCTGCAACATCAAACAAAGGCGCAAACACAGGTAAAGTATGTGTGTTCGACGATGCAGGCTGGATATATTATCGAACGCCGAAAGAGGTAATAATAGACGCGGAATGTGCGGTTAAGTATGAGGCGAAGAAGAACATTGATTTCGGTGATTCTGGTGCTTTATATATCGGTAAATTTAAGGTTTACGATACGAATGTTACCTGTGATATAACAAGTACAACAAGTGTGACATACAGTGGTAAGCTCGTTATTGCGACACAAAACTATGTTATAAAACAAATGACAGTGTATGGCGATGCGGCTAACACAGTTGCACCAAACATCTACATTAAGCCAAGTTCAGAAAGCGACCCGTATATTGAGGTGTATTTCAAACCATCATCTTGGAGTAAAAATGTTATACACATTTACGGTTCGGCTATTGCGGAAGCACCAACTGATGTGTGTACGAATGTGAGTGCTGTTCCAACAACAGCGACACAACAACCTATAAACGCTCTTAATAGCAAGGCGAATTTGAGCGGCACAAATAATTTCACAGGCTCCAACACTTTTACTGACAATAATGTTGCTTTTATTGGTCAAAACGGACAAACATCAATCAATGGTTCAAATGTTTCTATACAAGCTGTTGGTGCAATGGGTTCGGCAGAGTTTTCTGTGAAGACCGATAATAACAACAAGGTTTTTGAAGTAATATCAGATGCAGACAATGGGGCTATCCATTTGAACCGCGTGATCAACATTGACAATGAGCAACAGGGCAATGTCCCGTTGTGCATTGGAGGTACTAACGCAGGCGCGTCTGGGCAAGTCCTTACATCGCAAGGGACAGGGGAAACGCCTAGGTGGACAACGTTGCCCATTATATCAGCAACGTTGGACGTGGCAAACAAAACCTTGTATTTAACACTACCTTCAGGAAGCTAAAATAAAAGAAAATATTATGAAAACATTTAAAACAATTATTTTTTGGTTCTTATCGCTCACTTGGGGTCTCCCGATGACGTTGATGGGAGCTGTTGTAGCACTTGCCTTGTTAATTACGGGCCACAAGCCCAAACGTTTTTACCACTCGATTTATTTCGAGGTTGGTAAAAATTGGGGCGGTTTCGAAGCTGGTGGTTTTTTCTTCACAGATACCACGTCTTCGCTTCATACTAAGCAACACGAAAGTGGACATGGATTACAAAATATCGCATTTGGCCCCCTGATGCCTTTTATTGTGTGCATCCCATCGGCAATAAGATATTGGGTTAGAAGAATAAAGAAAAGGAGAAATCCCAACGTGGTTTTGCCTGCGTATGACAGTATATGGTTTGAAGGACAGGCAACCAGATTGGGAGAGAAATATTTCAATGAGAAACAAGATTGACACGAGCCGCGTCGGCGGTAACAAAACAAACATTTTATAGGAGGTGTGGTATGGCTATTATAGAAAATGGTTTAGACGCAACTTTAATGCGCAATAAAATGGAAAGCAAAGACGCTCTCGCAAATAAAGGTGCTCTCTATGTTGGTACGGGTGACGTGACCCCCGTTACTCATAAAAACAAACAAGGGGCAGACGAGACTACTAATGTCCCTAAAACCACTTTTATCGCTCCCAATGGAGGAGCAGACGATGGGAAAGTTTTAATTGCGGATTCTACTAAAACTGAGGGATGGAAGATTGATAAGATTGGACCCGATAGTATTATGCCTAAGTCTTTAACGGGGGCCCAATTAGCAGACGGAGCCATTGGTAATTCAAAATTAGATATTACTGACCAAATTAAAATAAGTCCTTCTTATACTACTGGTTCTTCTTCTTATCCGACTTTTTTAAGTGCTTACAATGCTCCATTTGGAAGCTCTGAGAATGTTATGTTGAGACTTCCGAGATATTCTGGCACTTTAATTACCGAAGACGACGTAGCAAAGCAATACGTTAAAAGAGATTTAATTACTACTGAATGCAATGGAGATTATAAACTGCCCGACGGAACGATTGTGGGTTTAAATGGTATAGATATAACCTTACAATTTATTGGCCCTGAACATATGAATGGTGGTGATTTCGCGGGAGTTGTTACTAACGTGGTGAAGGCCGAAAATGCTATTTCTTGGGAAGGAAGTGTAAAAAGTTGGGATTCTAGTGGTAAAATCGTTTTAAATTTGAAAGATTCCACTCAAACACTAAAGAGGTTGCCTTGGGATATTCAAGTGACTTATTATCAGTCTGCTTATTCAGCGACCAATGCTGAAAAAACAAGTTTCTCAAATAGTGTATGGCAAGATGGGGGGAGTGGTTCTTCTATAAAAGAAGCCGCAATCGAATTTGGTTCTTCATATCAAATACGAATGACTGTTATATCTCCTGATCTCCATTATAATGAATTAACTAACATAATATATATTCAAGAACCTTCGACAACACAAAATTCGCTTGGTGAAATTAATGTGGGTTCAAGTTGGTATCTGTTAGATAAAGGAGATAATAAGCATGATATGTGTTGTTTCGTTGGTTCTGTGCGGATTGATTATACTAATAGAACTATGAAACCTCAGGTTAAGCTTTACGATCTCACGAATAACCAAGTGGACGATTTTAGCGCTACTCAGTGGTGGTATAGGAAGATTAATTAATTTGAATAAAACTCCACTTTTATTTGTTTAAAGAGAACCAGGATTTTCCCTGGTTCTCTTTTTTTTATTTTTTTTTGAGAAAACGATTTTGGTCGTTTTCTTTTTTTTTACTTTTAAACGTCACAATAGGTTGACAATTTTGAGGGAAGTGTGGTACTATTCTAACAAAGATAGAAAAGGAGTGAGTTATGAGCACTGAAATTAAGCCCAATGACCAATTATTCGTCGTCATGTCAGTAGATGGCGAAGACATAGAAGCCATCCCGCGCATAAGATTTATCACAGCAAACAAGGAACTGGCAGATAGAAAACTTCAAGAGTTCCGAAAAAAAGTAAATTTGCGAAACGAGGAGTATGAGCATTGCCAAGAGTGTCCATATGCAGACTGTATAGACTGGGATGAAAACCCCGAGAGCTTGGCTCCTTTGTGTTTTGTAAAAGAAATGGTAGATCCCAATGGAGAATACAGTTATTGTCGTGACGCTATAAGTGGTTATGACACTGATTGTTATTATATCGACTGTTACTTGTATGAGAGCGACAGACCGCAACTTTTGTTAGATAATTAAGAGGAGGCATTTAATATGTATGAAAGAGTGACACCACGTGATTGGCACGATGCAAAGTTTGCACAATTGGACCAAAGAGTTGTTCTTAAGAGATTGTGGGATTTGGAGAACCAACTTGAAAAGGCTACGAAGCAGCATTATTATGTTACTATGGGTAAATGCAAAACGCGTAATTTTGTCGTTAATGGAGAACCTTGTACCGAGTATACCGAAGTGTATGAGGTTGCTGAAGGGGTGCCTTCGGATGTTGCGATTCATTTCGGAATATATGACACTAAAGAAGAAGCCGAAGAAAGAGCAGCGGCGCTGAATCGATTCCCGCATGTGTATTGGGGACAAGGTGGAAATTTGTATGGGGTGGGCCTATGAGTACGACTTATCAATATTGTGCTAAATTCAAAACTGAATTGGAGAAGTATATTGAACAGCATCCTTATGAGGATGATAAGTCTCTCGTATTGGGTTTTCTCAAAACCCACCCTGATATTCTTGCAGAAACAATCAGTACGCTTTGTATGATGAACTATAAAAGTGTTGAATCGCTTATTCACAAAGTCAATGTTAAGGATTACTATCTTGAAACCTTAAAGGGTTGGATTACAGGTAAGACATATAAGGATGGTGAATTCCATCCCGAATATCGCGATAAGATGGCTGAAAATATTGATGCTGCGATGAACATTGAAGACAGCACATATTGACGAGGTGGCTGAAATGAATTATATTTGTAAAATTTGTGGCAGAAAGATAGACGAGTACAACCACACGTATGAGAATGATTTGTGTTATTCTTGTCAAAAAGAAATAAGAGAGCGCGAGCAAGCACAAGCATTACAGAACAATGAAGAAACAGAAACGTCTTACGAGAACGATATAGTTTGCCCGTGGTGCGGTACACATATGTATGACGAAGATGGGTACTTTGTAAGAGAAGGTGACGGTGAATATGATTGTCCCGAGTGTGGCAAAGAGTTCTATTTCCAAGTCGATGTAGAAGTTACTTACAGCACACAAAGAAAGGAGAGTTGATAATGAAAGCAATAATGAAATCGGTAACGCCGCAAATTTGTGGGAAAGTTGCAAGTGGCGATTGCACCATGCTTGTGTCCAAGACCGCGCCGAAATGTGGAGCGCCGTTCAAGGGTTATATCTACTGTTGTAAAGCAAAAAGTCAATGGCGATACAGTGATTATGAAGGGGCATATGAAAACAGTGAGGGCGAGATTGTTTATGCGCAACGGCATGTCGTTGGCGAGTTTATATGTGACAAAATCATAGAATGGCAATACGACAAGGGTCACCAGTATTATGTCGAATATCCCGACGACTGCACGTCTTACTTTCCGTATTTGAAATGTCACAGCGAGGCGACTGGACTGAAATGTTCTGAAATCGAAGAGTTGGGTAAAGGGAAACCGCTTTATGGTTTGCACATTAGCGACTTGAAGATGTATGATACACCTAAAACGTTGGTAGAGTTCTACAAATGTGGTGCAGAATCGTTTGAAAAATTATTTGACGTTGACGGTTTGTGTCCATATTGTAGTGAAACAGACTATGGTGAACATAAATGCGATATTTCTTCACGCTGGGGGATGGTGTCTTGCGAAGGTCGTTGGTGTGATGAGGCGTATCAACAATATTTAGACGAAAACTTTGCTTTGACTCGTGCGCCTTCAAATTGGTGCTATGTGGAGGAATTGTGATTATGGAATATCAAAGATTGACCAAACGAAGAAAAGGCGGCTCGGTTGCTTTAGATTTTTACAGCAATAGTAAAGACTTCACGATAGTCGAACTCAAACTGCGCCTTGCTGAACTTGAGGACAAAATAGAGGCGGGGACGCTCATTGAGATACCTTGCAAGGTCGGAGACAACGCCGTGGCAATAATTGACACATTATGTTATCCTAATGCGATATACAACGTAAAACTTAAAGATTTGGCGTATATAGTAGAAGACGAAAACGGCGATGTAACTTTTCAGCATATAACCCGTATTTTCGGAACAGAAGCCGAAGCCGAAAAGAGACTAGAGGAATTGAAAAATGAGAGAATATGAAAGATTAACAAACCAGAAATGGTCTAAAGATATTGACTTAACACAAGAACTCGGCTATTCATATATTTACAAAAGACTATATGAACTTGAAAATAGAATTAAGGCGGGGACGCTCGTAACCGTACCGTATGCAATCGGACAAGAAGTGTATTGGGTGGATAAGAAAGGGTATTTCGATGTCGAAAAAGTAAAAGTTAGCCTTATTACAATAAGACACGACGGTAGCGTTGACATTCGCCTTAATCATTACAATGATGACGGTAGTTATCGTAGTTGCTTCAAATACGACCCGAAATATTATGAATTGTTCGACAACGAAGTCGATGCCAAAAAGAGATTGGAGGAAATAAGAAATGGAAACGAAAATTGAGATATCTCTTGATAATGTTAAAGAAATTGAAGTGCATTATAAAGAACCACAGCGTGGGTTATGGGCGGTAGTCTGTTATTATTGTCACCAAAACAAGCCTCTTGCTCTGGTTGAATATTATGTATACGGGAAAGAACTTATTTCGGGAGAAGATTTGATTTGTACCTCTTATGTGCCTAAAAGTTATAATTTCTCGTTTGTTGAAAAAGGCTTTGGAACAAAAGAGGCGGCTCAAAAGAGGTTGGAGGAATTGAAACATGGAAAACAAAAAGAAAGGCAGTAAAGACACGCTGGGCGATCGTATGAAAGGTTATGAAAACGCCTATCGCTTCTACTTGCCACGGCGTATGCCTGTGATTATCCGCATTGATGGCAGAGCTTTCCACACGTTTACTCGCGGGCTACAGAAACCTTTTGACAGCCGCTTTGTTGAAATTATGCAAGAAACCGCTCGCGAACTCGTTAGCAAGATCTCGGGCTGTAAAATGGGCTATGTTCAATCAGATGAAATTAGCTTATTGGTCACCAACAACGATACTTTGGAAACAGAGCCCTGGTTTGCTAACAATCTCCAAAAACTCGTGAGCCTTTCAGCTTCGATTGCTACCGTTACATTTAGTCGTCTATGGTCCGAGTATTTGACAGACGTTGAATTCTTCTGTGATTCTGAACCCTACGTCGACAAATGGCGCAGAAATTTGTTTTCGGCAACATTCGATGCTCGTGCATTCATCTTGCCCGAAGAAGAAGTAACTAATTACTTTATTTGGAGACAACAAGACGCAATTCGTAATTCAATTCGTTCAACAGCTCAAGCTCATTTCTCAGAAAAAGAATTGCGTGGAGTGAGCACAAAAGCAACAAAAGAAAAACTTCTGTCCGAGAAGGGGATAGACTGGGATAAACTCCCGATACATCTTCAGCGCGGTGCTTGTGTAGACAAAAGTTATCATTACGATATCCCTATTTTTACACAGGATCGAGAGTTTATTGAAAAATATCTTCGCCCCCTCGATTAAAAAATTTTACCCGATTTGTCACAAAAGGTTGACAGGTCGGGTTTTTTCTGTTATTATGAAATCACCAAAAGAAGAGGTGAACTATGAAAAGACAAGAAAAGTATCCCGAAACGTCAACGTTTCACTACTACAACGCAAACCCTCACAATAGGATGACGACCGATTGTGTCGTAAGAGCAGAATCAACAGCTTTGGAAATCCCCTATGACCAAGTCGTTTTAGAAAACGCTCAGTTGCAGTGTAAAACTGGATTCTCGAGCGATGATGCGAAAGGGGTTGCCAAATACATGGAACTCAAAGGATGGAACAAGCATCCTCAGCCACGCAAAGACGACGGTACCAAGTACACTGTGAGAGACTTTTGTCAACGACTTGCAGAACCAGGAGAGCGTTATGTGGTTTCGATGGCGGGACATTTGGTCGCGGTCGTAGATTGCAAAGCATGGGACATTTGGGATTGCACAGATGTATTGCTAACAAAGTGTGTCGGCAATTATTGGGTAAAGAGAGGTAGGAAATGAAAACCGAACAAGAACAAATCGAACAAATAATGTGTATGTTTAATAAGTTAAGGAGAGGCGATTATTGTGTCAATAATTGTTATGGTTGTTGTGGTGATGAGAAAATTGATATAACTTGTCATGATGTTGTGGTTAATTTCATTCAAGCTCTTATGCAAGCAGGATACGGCGATGTTTCCGAATATAAAGCAGAGATTGAACAGTTAAAAGCAAAAAACAAGGTCTTGGGGGACGGCGTGGTAAAAGCATTCACAAACGGATTTAACACTGGCAGGGAACAAGTCGAAAAGGACATAAGACGAGCAAAAATTAATATATTGCGTGAGTTGAAAGAAAATGCTGTTGAAATATATAGTAAAGAATTTGGACAAATGGAGTTTGTCGGAGTTGATGCAATCGATGAGCTCATTAAGGAGGTAGAAAATGAAAACTAAACAAGAACAAATTAAAGAAATAATGGAAACTCTTTTGGCACACGAGCCTATTATAGATGTGCCGTATGAACAAATCAACGACATCGCTATTGCATTGGTGCAAGAAGGTTACGGCGATGTTAAACAAGCACAAATCGATGTGCTAAATGAGTTGAAAAAGAAAACTCATAACTATTATCCAAGTATAGATAGTTATTGTATAAGTCAACACATAGTTCTTGTAAGAGATATAGACGAACTCATCAAGGAGGCACAAAATGAAAACTGAACAAGAGCAAACTAAACAAATGCTAAAAACATTATGCGATAAATTTCAATGTTCTGCAATCGATAGAAGCTATATGGCGAAATCCTGCAGACAATGCGAAGATATTATAGAAGCACTCCACGAGGCAGGTTACGGGGACATCTCCGAGTACAAAGCCGAGATTGAGCGATTGGAGCAACAAAATGCTATTCAATGCGATGCTTGGCAAAAACTCTCCGACGAAAACGAAAGGCTTGTTACGGAAAATAACTCGAACTTGCGACACAATGCCGCGTTGAGAAAAGAAAATAAAAAATTAAAAGAAGAAATCAAACAAGCCAAAATTGAGATATTGGGCAAGTTGGAAGAATGTATTGAAACCGCCATAGATACTTATTTCAATTTAGATGGTGGTGGTTATTATCTTGCAGAGGATGTAATCGATGATATCGACGAAATGATAGAGGAGTTGAAGAAATGAAGTTTGTTTGTGGACAGATGTGGAAAATATTTGGAAACTTACTATTGAGTTTGGTGTGGGTTGCGAATATTATACTTAATGCTGTTGCTTATGTTAAAGAAACTCATTGGGTAAGTATATTTTGCATTGCACTTTGCGCTATTTGGCTGGTTATGGATATTGTAGATATCGTAATTACATCTCGCGACTTAAAGAGGTTTTGTGAAATGTATGATGAGCAGATTAAGGAACTTCTTGCAGAGAGAGGAAAGAATAAAATAATGACGGAGCAAGACAAATGAATAAAAAACAAGAAAAAGCCGAAATGATAAAACTCATAGGCAATGTCAAGCCGTTTTATATAGAAACAATCGCAAAAGCCTTATATGATGCAGGTTATCGCAAGGTAGACGACGTGCGCAAGGAAATGGCAAAAGAAATTTTACAAACACTGTACGACGAGTGCTATGAAATCAATGACGAAACAGGCGAGAGTATGGGTAATTTTGTTTCCGACGACGATATTCTGTGCTTGGCAAAACATTATGGAGTGGAGGTAGATATATGACAATCGATGGTGTTAAAAAAGAATTGGAGCGTTCCGCAAGACTAACTGGGAAAGACGTCTTTGTTGAAGCGTATAAAATTATAACCGAACAAGAGAACGATATTGACCAACTAATTCTTGACCTTGAGTCCGAAAAGTACAGAGTAGAGCGCTTGAAAAAAGAGCTTGCTGACAAAGACTTGCTCATTGAACAATTGCAGAAAAGCTACGACGCCTCGTTTGAACGCCTCAAGCGTCAACAAGTTGAGATTGAGCGGTTGAAAGAGAAATCTGACGAACAAAGTCGTAAATCAGGAATACTTGGAAATGAGACAATTGTCGAGTTCTTTGATGATGCAGTCTCTGAGCCTTCTGCTGATTGCAAGGATATTGAAAAATATGAAAAACAATTCCGTAATCGCATAATATCTTTCAATGAAAAAGAAGTTAAGCAAGCGCAAATAGATATAATAAACACGCAAACAGACACAATAAACGCAATCGTTAAATATTGCGAAAACCCAAACCATTGGCTCGAACTAAAAGATTGCAAATTGTGGGGCGGGAAATCTGACGACTTGCGATTTTTCCTAAACGGGATTTTTAAGGAGGTAGATGTATGACAAAAGAAGATATTACGAAAGCGTTGGAAACATGTTCCAAAGATGAAGACTGTGATAAATGCCCATACTGCAACCATTATTATTGTGACCGAGCATTGCTAAAAGATGCTCTTGTTCTTATAACTAAACAAGAGAGTGAGATTGAGCAATTGAAAGCCGATAATGAAAAACGTCTGACTTGTGACTTTGTAAAAACAGCACAAAAACATGCACAAGTGGATATACTGAACAAGGTAAAAGTTTTGATATTTCAAAAAGATAATCCATACGACGTACCTTTTGAGGCATTTGTGGGTGCAAATGTATTTTGCGGATATATCGATGATCTCATCAAGGAGGTGGAAAATGACTAACGATGAAAAAGAATTGATGCAAGATTTAATTAATCAAGCGTCGAATAAAGTGGAGTTGTTACACAAGACTGTCAGAGAAAAAGCTATTGAACTTGAGCGGTTAAAAGAAGAAACGAGCAATATCCGTAAGGAAACGGCAAGAGAGATTTTGGATATGCTATATGATATGGGCATCGATAAAGAAATACTCGAATGTTGTAGAATATGCGACGTGAACGGGGTTTCGCTTGCCAAACAAATATGCGAAAAATACGATGTGGAGGTAGATGTATGAACAAGGACGAGATTAAGAAAGCGTTAACGTGTTGCAAAGGACAATGTTGTAGTTATTGTCCACATTGGTGCGAAAAAGGTTGTCAATACCGAACATTATCGGACGCCCTCGACCTCATAACCGAGCAAGAGGCAGAGATTGAAAAGTTGAAAGCCAAGAATGAACAACTTGAGGAAGATATTGATATGATTATAAAAGAACAAAAGGATGATTACAAATTTGACATTATCCAAGCAAAAATAGACGTGCTTAACGAATTGAAAGAGAAAAAATCGATAGATAAACCCCATGCAAACATTGAGGCATTAAAGGCTTCGTTATCGCAAAGTGGTCCTACCTATTCTCCCGAAAGACTGCAAGCGGACATACGTTCATTAAGTTCGACAATGACTATCTGGGACATCGACGAAAAGATAGAGGAGATCGAAAATGATAGAATTTGATGACGAAAAAGTTAAGCGTATTTTTAATGAAGTGGGGCTTACGGTAGAAAAACGTGAGCAATCGTTAACAGACGAAGAACTTGATAAACAAGTCAAAGAAATCATGAGTTGTTTTGAGGAGGTACAAAATGAAAATTGTGGAAATAAGTAGAGTGTTTAGCAATGATTCTAGTGGAATTTTTCTTGAGTGTGTACAAAAACAGATAAACGAATATCAAGCCAAAGGTCTCAATATCGAAGTGCAGTTTATGTCGTCAGATAATAATTTCGAGGCGTTTCTTATAGCGAGGGAACAAGATGCCGAAAATAAAGGTTGAAATCGAAGTCGAAGTGCCAAGTTGCAGGTACTGTGTGCATAGATATGGCAACACATGCAAGCTTTTTGACCGAGAATTGCCTTCGTATGGTAATGTCGGAGATGACGATTGGGGCTATATTCGGTGCGATGAGTGTAAACAAGCGGAGGGGGTGCAAAATGCCGAAGATAACGATTAAAGTTGACATAGACCTCGTAAACAACGACAAGCAAGGAGATACTTCAAAATGTTATGGGTGTCGGTTTATTGATTATTACGCATTAGAACCATACTGTACGGCATTTAACGAGTATCTACCAACAACTCCTGATAGTTTCTTCAATAGACTTGAAGAATGTAAAAACAATGAGGTGAAAAATGGCGGAAATAATGGTTAATTTAGATACACAAATAGAAACAAAAGGTGAATATTGTGGTCGTTGCAGATTTTATGATTCGGGGCTATCACGTTGTATTCTTTTCCGCAAAGAATTAAGAGATTATATAGTTGAAAGTTTCGAGTGGATCATGCCAATAATAGATGAAATGGAACGCTGTGACGAGTGTATACAGGCAGAGGTGAAAGATGGAAATAAATAAGTTCGGAATAGTGGAGAAACAGTTTGAGTATAGAGGCCACGACTGTCTTGTCTTGTTTACTCATTGGGGTGTCCGAAATGGCTACGTTTCTGTATCTCTAGATAAAGATTTGACCGACTACTCTTATAATTTTACCGACTACTCTTATATCGACTGCCACGGTGGGATCAACTTCTCGGGCGAGCTGTCTCCCGATTTTAGCCCAAAGGCAAAGTGCTATATCGGGTTCGATTGCGGACATTGCGGAGACGACCGCGACTTCGATACGGCTTATAAATATGGTCTAATCGATGCCGAATTAAGAGATAGAAGGAAGCAAGATTTTCCTCATCCTATGTATGGCGTTGTGGCAAGTCTTGAACACGTTGAAAGTGAGTGCAAGTGGATTGTGGATCAATTGGAGGGAAAATCAAAATGAACGCAAAGCAGATAATGGATTTCGCGGATGAACACGCGTATGAAAAAAACATGTTCAACGACCTGGAGCAAACTCTGGACGAAGAGAAATTCAACATTCTCATCGAACTTGAATCAAATCCAGGCGACAAGAAACTCAACAGACAATACAAAGACGTTTGCGAAAAGTCGAGAATGCTGCATATAATGAGGCGCCAACGTCTTGAACTGTTCCGCGAAGCCGCAGAACATCAAAATGAGGGTTAAATATGATGAACGAATTAAACCTTATGAAATATAAAGACTATTTCACCCGTGTTTACGTCGACATGGAAGAGCACACCCTGTTCGGTCGTCTTGAGGGTATAATGGATTTAGTGACCTGGGCTACTGAAGGGACTCTTGTTGACGCGGAGAACGAGTTCCATGCCGCAGTTGATGATTATCTAGAATTTTGTCTTCAACATAACAAAATACCTCAACTCACCAACTTGTCAAAAATCTTTTCGGAAAAGTAGTCACAATAGGTTGACTTATTCGAATTCTTGCTATATAATCAAATTACAAAATACAAAAAGTTGCAAATAAAACTACCATTTTATTTGCGGAAAAGGAGCAAATTTTGAATCGTAAACAGCGCAGAGACTTGGAAAAACAAGTAAAACGCATCAATAAGGTTGAACGCAAGTGCAATAAGGCTTTGACGAGCGTTCAATCTCTTTTGGGTATGATGGCCATGAAACGTGTCCAAAATGGCACGGCAGATTCGAAAGACATCGAAATCTTGCGTAATAGCGATTTTGCCCATTTGGACAATGAGATGGCTTGTCCGAACGGTACGAAGTGCAAACTCAATGTTGATGCAATTCAAGCCCGTCCACAAGACGATCTCACCGACAAATTCAAAAATTGGATTGAAGCGAATAAGGACAAGGAGTTTACAATCACTCGCGAAGGTGCTCGCAATTCTTTGGTGTGTCTCACCGAAGACGAAACTGAACCGAAATGGTTGTTTGACCTTTATACCGATTTGCTGATTTTCGATGAAGCAACAAATTCCTATTTGCCTTTGGAAACAATCGCAGACCGCGAAGAAGAAGAAATCTTCACGGGTGTAGGAACAGCCCCCGAACAAGTAACTGACAGTCAAGATTCGAGCAGTGAGAACGAGCAAGATAATGACGAGCAGGACAAGAATAATTAACAAGGAGAAGTAACTATTATGAGAAGAGTTGCTAACAAGGTACAGATTGAAGGTTATTTGAGAGAGAACAATCTCGAACTTACTCGCAATGACAAGCAAGAAGAAGTCATTCGCGGTTCACTCGTTGTCGCATTGGACAACGTGAGAAGTTGCAGAGCGCAATTTTATGTCAGCAGATTCAATACGTTGAAACCTGGCGAAACCACCAGACAAGAAAGCAAGGCATACGGCAGACTTGTCGAGTTGTTGCCTGGTAATACGATTTCGATCTCATCGCTCATGAAAGACCAAGCTGCGATGACATTTGATGTCGCAAAAGAATCGGCAACAAAAGTTTGGATTATCGGCGCATTGCAAGAGTATATTCGCAAAGATGAAAAGGGTGAAGCGATTTCTTCAACCACAATTAGAGGCTTGAGCGCAGGCATCAAGACCGAAAGCGACAAACATCCGTTCACTCAAAAAGCAGAGTTTGAAGTCGAGATGTATATCGAAGGTAAGAGACCTGAAATGAAAGATGGAGAAGAAACGGGACGTATTGTTTTGACGGGTCTTGTCCCCGAATATGACGATAGCGTCAGCAGAATCGATTTTGTCACCGAGCCTGGTGATGCAACCGATTACATCGAAGAGAATTATAATATCGGTCAAACGGTCAAAGTTTACGGCGATGTGATTAACACTTACGTTCGTGTTGAAAAAGAAAGCGGCGGTCATACTTTTGGTCGTACCATTGAACCCCAATACGAAACAACGTTCACAAGCGAAAGACAAATTTTCGGTGGCACGGCAACACCGCTCGACGAAGACGAAGAAGACGCTTTGAAAAAAGTAGAAATCAAGGCGGCTCTCGCTAAACGTCAACAAAAGATTGATGAAATGCCCGTAAAGGATGATACTCCCAAGGCGGTCAATCCGAAGAAAGGATTCACTGAAACTCCCGCCGCAACATCCGCGCCGAAAAAGAAATTCACTTTTGGTGATTTTTAATAAATTGGAGGAAATAGATTATGGCAGTTGATATTTTCAATCCCGAAGTATCGCAAGTAACAAAGGGCATCGAAGGAAAGCTCATCCTCATTTACGGCACAAACAGAACTGGTAAGACCAAAAACCTTACCAAGGCTCCCAAGCCGCTTGTGTGCTGCTTTGAGAATGGCCTCGGTGCTATCAATGGCATCAAGAATGTCAAGATTAAGAAATGGAGTGACTGGACGAGCTTTGTCAAGCAATTGACGAGCGAGAAAACGGTCGCCGAGGCGAAGAAACTTTATTCTTCAATAATCATTGACACGGTTGATGGTATGGCAGACCTCGCTGCTGAGTTTGTGTGCGGCAACTTCGGTGTCGCTCGAATTAATGACGGTAAACACTATTGCCCCTTGTATTGGTGACAATACTTGTGTACGATGTGAACCTTGAGGCTCAAGGGTGTACAATTCACGATTAGGAATCGCAGGAAATGGCGATTAGGAATTGTGCTAACAGGGAACGACTGAACGGATGACCGCCGAAGTCAATCCTGTGCCAAGTTGCAAATTATGATAGTAGAGAAAACAGTTTGGATAAAAGTAACCGCTTCCAATATTCGTGCATTGCGTGAGCAACAAAATGCAAACATTAAATTGGGAGATATAGTAGAAGTAAGTGTCGATAAGCTTTCCAAGGGAAGTCATGCGATAATTACGGCGATATGCGATGATTGTGGTAATGAAGTTCATATGGAATATCGCACTTATCTACGTATCATCAACAAAGGAAAGGGTTACAGATGTGATGCTTGTAATAGAAAAGAGCAACAAAGACTGTTTCAACAAAAATATGGTGTTGCAAATCCGTTTCAACTTGAAGAAGTCAAGGCGAAGAGTAGAGAAACGAATTTGCGTAAATATGGACATGAATATACAATGCAGCGTCCCGAATGCAAAAAGAAATTTCTTTTTGGAGAAGCAAATAATTCGTATATTGATGGACGTAGCAAAAATTCAGATTATCGCAATTCAAGTGCATTAAAAACTTGGAGACGAGAAGTTTATGAGCGAGATGGTTACAAGTGCCAAGTGTGCGGAGCCACTCGTGAAGAAACAGATATCGAAGCGCATCATCTTGAAAATTTTGCTGATAACCGAGATAAACGGCTTGATGTTAACAATGGAGTGACACTGTGTGTTAAACACCACAAACTCTTCCATCAAATATATGGTTACCACAATACAACACCAGAGCAATATCAAGAATTTGCAAAAGGTCAAACGGCTATTCCCGATGAGTGTAGGGAAGTACGGTAGAAGATGAGCTACTACTGGAAGTGCATCGCAACTTATTTGGAACTTCTGAGTAAGTTGGTGATATAGTCTGACTATTATAGAAATATAGTAGGTTACTCGAATAGAGGTTATGGTCTTTGGAAAGAATATGGAGCAGAAATCAACAAGTATCTCAAGCTCCTTACCAACGCAGGTTACACCGTGTTCTTTATTGCACACGAAGGCGAACGCGCTTTCCAAAATGAAAAAGGTGAAGAGTATACTAAGATTTATCCGAGAGGAGACAAGAGAGTTGTTGACCCGATTTGTGACCTTTGTGACATCATCGGTTATGCTCAAATTCAGCCCGAAACGGAAGACGGAGACGAAACTCTTTCTACCTTGTATCTTGTAAACAACCCTGCTTATCAAGCGGGTAGCCGTTTCACTCATATCGTGAAGTCCATTCCTGAATGGAACATCGAAAAACTCGACAAAGCTCTCAGTGATGCAATTGAGGCAGAAGAGAATGAAAGCGGTATGAAAGCGGCAACAGTCCAAGAAGCCCAAAAGAAAGCGGCAAAAGCAAGAAAAGCTGAAGCCGAAGCAAAGCTTCCTTTGGAAGACTTGATTGACAGCATTGGAACAAAACTCCAAGCAATGAACGAGAAAACAGGTAGCATTGATGAGTATGCTCAACTCATGGATGACTTGGGCATTCCCGATACCTTTAAGGCAACCAACGCAAACGAATCCCAACGTCAACAACTTGAGATGTTGCTTGGTGGTCTCGTAGAACTTGGTTATTAATTGACAGCCTATGGCGACCGCACTTCGATGTGCTGAATGCGGTACAACTATTGTACCGTCTTCGAAATTAACATTCAAGGGCAAAACTTACTGTCCAAAGTGTTACAACAAAGCCATCAAGGAAGCCGAAAGTGCTGAGCAAGAACTGGAAGAGCTCGTTGAGTTTATCAAAGAGCTCTTCGGTCTAACTGAGTTTCCACCTGAATGGCTTGAACAGATTCAAGCTTATCACAAGGAAAAAAAGACTCTACGGGGAATGCAGGCCACTCTATATTATTATTATATGATATTGGGCAACATTCCCGACGTCGAGCGCGGTTTGTGGGCAATTAAATTCTATTATGAAAGCGCAAGCAACTATTTTAAAGAACAAAAGGAGCTTGCAAAGAAAAATAGCGAGGTTGATTTAACACCCGTTAAACGTACCATAATTATGGCCCCGCCCCAAAACCAAACTCGCAAGCCAAAATTTAACATTGAGGACTTATAATATCTATGGCTGATAATAAAAAGAAGCTTACAAATAAACTTGCCGTACTTCAAGTGCTTGCGTGCCTTATGAAGAATCCGTTGCTTTGTAATAGACCAGAGTATACTCTTACAATGGACGATTTTACTGAGCAATTTCATCGGATTCTTTTTGGTGCAATCAGCAACTTGGCGACTTCAGGCTTGAAAACAATCACCCATATCGATGTGGACCAATACTTGGCTCAGTATCCGATTCAATATAAAGTGTTCACAGACAATCGCGGTGTGGAATATGTTATCAAAGCTCTTGAAATCGCAGAAGAACGCAATTTCCCTTATTATTATACCACCCTCAAGAAGATGAGTCTCTTGAATAAGCTTGTAGAACAAGGTTTTGATATTAGCGATTTTTATGACGATAATGTCGTAGATCCCATCAAAACCGCAGAGATGCAAGAACGTCTTGATTCATATTCGATTGAGCAAATTCTTGCACTTTACGAAACTAAACTTATTCGAGTTAAAGACGATTTCTCCAAAAATCGTGGTATTGTGCAGACGAGGAGCGGTGACGGCTTACGCGAAACAAAAGAGCGTTTCAAAGAAACTCCTGAAGTCGGCTTGCCGCTAACTATGTCTAAGCTCACAACTCTTTATCGTGGACAGCGTTTGAAAAAACTATATCTTGAATCGTCGGCACAAGGTGTTGGCAAATCTCGTCGTATGGCGGCAGAGAGTGCTCACCTCGCTGTTCCAAAGATTTTCGATGTAGAGCGCAATGTTTGGAAAACTACCAACCTTTGTGAAAGTGTGCTGTACATTTCCACAGAGTTGGAACTTGAAGAAGTGCAAACGATGTGGTTAGCATATGTGTCGGGTGTTCCCGAACATAAGATTTTGAATGGTAATTACGGTCCTGGCGAAGAACAAAGAGTGGATATAGCGGTCGAACTTCTCGAACAAGCGAATCTTTACTTTGTCCAAATTAGCAACTACGACATGGACGACATCGAACAACTTATTCGTAAGTATTATCAAATTGAGCACGTCAATTATGTCTACTATGACTATTTGAGCACTACAATTAAGATAATGAGCGAAGGTGCTTCGAAGTCTAAAATCAGTAATCTGCGTGAAGACCAAATCTTACTTATGTTCACTACTCGTCTCAAAGACTTGTGTAACGAATTGGATATTTACATATGGTCGGCGACACAGTTGTCAGGCGACTGGAAGAACGCAAAAGAAGCAGATCAGCAACTGTTGCGTGGTGCAAAGTCCATTTCTGATAAGATTGACATCGGCAGTATTATGCTCCCTGTCCGCGAATCAGACAGACAAGTCATTGATTCTTATGTTGCCAAGGGGTTCCAAATTGAGCCTACTCACGTTATTCACGTTTACAAAGTAAGACGTGGGCAATATAACAACATTAAAGTCTATATCAACTTTGACCGCTCTACTTGTCGTGCAACGGAGTGCTTTGTTACCGACAATAATGGCAATCTTCTCACGATTGAAGACACAAGCGTTGAAGTTGTCCTCGACAAAACGTATGAGGAAAAATACGGATTTACTTTTTGAGGTGAGCTATGGATACTTCAAAAGTAAAACAAATGCTCTCAATTGAAGATATCATCTGTTTGGTTACCGAGGGTCTTGGCTCAAATGGTAACCTTTGGGACGCTTCAGGAGCACCAATTTTTCAGACCGTTTGCCACAACTCACCTGGATATGGTAGTTACAAACTTTACTATTATCCCGATTCTCAAATGTTTTATTGTTACACCGAATGTGGTTCGATGGATGTATTTGAGCTGGTGCAGCGGGCAAAGGGCTTTGACACGTTTATAGAGGCTTACAAATATGTGATCAACTTCTTCCACCTTGACACGAAACGTCGTGGTTTTGAGGAAGGAGCAGAAAAAGAATTAACAGGTGATTGGGACATCTTGAACAAATATGAGTTTTATCAAAAAGTTCAAAAGCCCGATGCGACTTTGCCGATTCTTAACTCCAATATTCTTGAGTGTTTTGGACCGTTGGCAGCTCCGACCGAATGGAAAAAGGACCACATTACTGCCGAAACGATGCGCAAATTTGGAATCCGTATCGATATGGCAAATCAAAAAATTATCATTCCCCACTATGATATGGACGGAAATCTGGTGGGAATCAGAGGGCGTTCTTATAATATCGATGATATTCTCGATGGTCGTAAGTATATGCCCGCGTACCTTGAAAAGCAATGCTTTAAGCACCCGTTGGGTTCGTGTTTGTATGGTTTGCATGAGAATCTTGCTGCAATTAAAAAGCACAAGAAGATTATGCTAGTGGAAAGCGAAAAGAGCGTTATGCAATGCTATGGCTATTATGGAGAAAATTGTTTTGTTGCTGCAACTTGTGGTTCGTCAATTTCTCCAGTTCAAATAGACTTATTGCTCAAGCTTGGAGTCGAAGAAGTTATTCTTGCTTATGATAGAGAGAATGATACCAATCCTGAATCTGAACAAACTCGTGAGTATGAACAAAAGTTGCTTAAAGTAGTTTTACCTCTCACAAAATACATGAATGTGTATATTGTAATGGACTATGAGGGGTTACTCCCTCCGAAGGGTTCTCCGAGTGATATGGGGCAAGGAACTCTTGAAAAATTAATGAAGAAGAAGATCTACATTCCGTCTTCAGAGGTGAACTTCAAAAAAGAACGAATTAAGTGGGTCTCAAAGAAGCATGACAAAACATAGAAATTTTTAAATTGGTTTTGGGTAATGCTTATATTAAAGTTTGTAATACGAAGGATAAGTCCTATGAAAACCTATAAAACAGAGATAGTATTGAATGACGAGCAAAAAGAAAGGTTTTTACGAACTGTAGGTACTTGTCGGTTTGTATATAATTTGTTTTTACAGAAAAATAAGGAGTTGTATGAGAAAAACAAAGATACTGATTTACCTAAGTATATAAATAATTTTGAGTTTAGTAAGTGGGTAAATAACGTTTTTGTCAAAAACAATCCCGAATATTCTTGGATAAAAGAAGCATCCACGAAATCAGTAAGGCGAGCTATAGACAACGCCAACGTCGCCTATAAAAGGTTTTTCAAACAAGAGAGCAATTTCCCTCGGTTTAAAAAACGAGAAAAAAATGATTGCAACATGTATTTCGTAAAAACAGATGCGAAAGCAAAGATAAAATGCGAGAGACACAGAATAAAGATTCCGACACTTGGTTGGTGTAAACTAAAAGAATATGGCTTTGTTCCAACAAACAAAGTAATTAAAAGTGGGACAATAACACAACGGGCTGGGAGATTCTATGTCAGTGTATTGGTTGATGAAGATATCGAAGTTAAACACCATAACAAAAATGATGGACTTGGTATTGACCTGGGTATTAAAACCTTCGTGGTGTTAAGCGATGGGACCGAATACCAAACACTTAAACAACAAAAATTAAACAAACGGCTTCTTCGAGAACAAAAAACACTCTCGAAAAAATATGAAGCGAAAAAGAAAAATAACAAGGAGGAAGCTACTTGTAAGAATATAGATAAGCAAAAGCTGCGGATACAGAAGCTTCATCAACGAATAGCGAACACCAGAAACGATTATCAAAATAAAGTGATCGCGGAAATAATGAAACGAGAACCAAGTTTTATTACAATAGAGGATTTAAATGTTCGTGGTATGATGAAAAACAGGTGTTTATCGAAAGCAATAGCAAATCAGGGATTTGCCCAATTTATAAGCAAATTAAAATACAAATGCTATCTTAACGGGATAGAGCTAAGACAAGTGGACAGGTTTTATCCCAGTTCAAAAATTTGTTGTTTGTGTGGGCAAATTAAACAAGATTTGAAATTAAGCGACAGGATTTATAGATGTGATTGTGGCAATACGATTGACCGAGATTATAACGCAAGTATAAATTTAAAGAACGCGAAAAAATATAAGATAATAGCCTAAAGAAGCAACTATACATACTCGTGGCTAGCGAGGAATTAACGACTGTGGACTGGCAAACAAAACCAAAGTAGCATATGCAAAATGGGCCAGGTTGAAACAGTAATGGGAATATCGCGAGATACCCGAAGTCTAAAATATATATTCTTATGTGTTTTTAGTAGCAGCGCAGACGTGCCGCAAAAAGGTAAATTGGAGAGATTCTCCTACACAAAAGTAGATACTTATAATCAATGTGGTTGGAAATACAAACTCCAATATGTTGATGGGAAGTATTTTAGCGCTGAAACGATTGCATTGTGTTTGGGTACTTTGGTGCACTTGATTGAACAGCGCATCTCGGAAGCTTATATCAATGGGCGTGAGCCCGATTATCCAGCTCTTATCGAGGATTTTTGGAACTTGGATATTCCCAAGAAAGACAAATACGATCGAGAAGGTGGAATACAAGGGGTAAACTTTATCAAGAAAAAGTTCCCTGATGAGTATTATGCGATTGATGAGGACGGTGGTTCTTATGCGGCAAGATGTAAGTATTATGCCGAAAAAGGGATCTATCGTCAGAAAAAATTTCTTGAAGAGCATCCTGAAATTGAAATAGTTGATGTTGAAAAGTATTTTGAGTACAATTTCAAAGGCCATTTGATGTCAGGATATATCGATAGGGTTTTAAGAAACAAAGAAACGGGCAAATATATTGTCGAGGATTTGAAAACATCTAAAAAGCCTTATGATTCAAGCAAAACAACAACGCCCCTTCAACATTACGTCTATGTTAAAGCGTTACAAAGTTGTTACAATTTGAAAGATACGCCTGATGAGTGTTACTACAATTTCCCCCTGATTGATGTTCGTCAACAGGCTGGAACGAAAGGTTGGCTCAAACGAGCAGAAACGAAATTGACCAAATTGTTCGAAGGCATCGAATCGCAAGACTGGGCACCTCATCCGTCGCCTTTGTGCCACTGGTGTAACTTCTGCGGAACTAACCCTGTTCAACCCGAAGGTGCTAGACATTTGTGTCCTTATCAGTGCCAATGGACTAAAGAGAACAAGACGTTTGACAAGCTCAACGAGTGGCAAGGAATCGAGAATCACGAACAGGTGATGAGACACTATTTGCTTGAGCAGTGTGTTGACTTGACCGACGAAGAGCGTGAAAATATTCCGCCTGACCGTCAAAAGATTAAGAAGAAATACAATTTCGTATTTTGAGCAAATGCCTGTCACAATAGGTTGACAGGCATTTATATCTGTGTTATAATCAACGTAACAAATAAAAGGAAGATTTTATCATATGGGACTTTTTTGGGACACACTTACAGCTCCGTCACAAACGATGACACGCGAACTCGGTTTGCGTATTTGTTATGCTTTCAAGGCAGCATTTCGTGCCGATGAGTTGGACATGAACCCGTACAATTTTGATTATGCACATGCGTATCGAGTCGCAGCAAAGCAACTCGATTCTATAGTCACTTCAAAATCTATTGGACAAAATATTGCCGCTATAGTTGGCGACGCTCTTACCGAAGATAGATTGTTAGGACGCCAAGATGCAGAAGAACGCGCAGAGGCATTTGTTGAACGTTTTAATACGTTCTATCCTGGATTGATCTAAGGTGTTTTATGGCAAGAAAAAAAGTAGATGCTTCGCAAGTGGCGATTCCTACCACATATAATAAAGTGATTTGGACACCCGATGTCACAGTTTGGTGCCAAGCACGAGATTATTTTGTGGCGCAGTTGGGAAATAAGCTACAGCGTGTAGCGGTGATTTCTACAATTGAATATGGGCTTCTAGAGATTCTGATTTATGAAGAAGATGGGGTTCAAAAAAATATAGCAATAGCAAGAGGCGATGTCCCTGGCACGAAGAAGCCAAGTAAATTTTGGACATTGCCGAAGGAGTAAAATGAATCTATTGATGATTTTGTTGCTTTGGTATGCGGATTTAGGCTTGCCAAAGTGGTTGCAAATTTTTGGGACGGTATTGATCGCTCTCGGCATTCTGTGTGAAACAGGTTCTCAAATGCTAAATAAGAAAGTCATCACTATCGAAAAGGTAGTGAGACATGAAGGAGAAGAAGACAATGACTAATCAGCTTATGTATGTTTTGCTTCAATTCACTTGGGGCATCCTCCAGAACCTTGCGGGTTTGGTGATGTTCTTGGTTTGCAAAATGCTAGGATGTAAATCCAAAAAGTACAAAAACGCGGTTGCAACCAAGTGGAATAACAAATACGGTTCTGTATCTTTGGGTATGTTTTTGTTTGTGACGAATGACGAGGATGAAACCCTCCTCGCCCATGAGTATGGACATTCCTTGCAGAGCATTTTCCTTGGGCCATTGTTTTTCTTTGTGATTGGCATTCCCTCAATCTGCTGGGCAGCATTCGGCGACGGTTACAGGAAGAAACATAACAAAACTTATTATGAATTCTACACCGAAAAATTCGCTAATGACCTTGTGGGTTTGGACAAATATCGTCGTTTTAAATAAACTCGCTATGAAAAATCAAAATCCCACTTATACAGTCTACAGGCACTGTACACCGTCTGGCAAAAATTATATCGGTATAACTTCTCGTTCGGTTATTACTCGTTGGAATAATGGACATGGATATTCTAAAAACTATCATTTTGCAAGAGCAATAGAAAAATACGGATGGCAAAACATACAACATTTTATTATTGCTGAAAATCTTTCTTCCGAAGAGGCAAAAAGAATGGAGCAGGAATTAATAAAGAAGTTCAAAAGCAACAATCCTAAATATGGATACAACATAACCAATGGGGGCGATATGCGAGCGCCATTGTCGGAAGAAAGTCGTACTAAAATTAGTACCAAAAATAAAGGAGTTCCTAAACCACAACACATGCGAGATAAACTTAGTATAACCAAACAAAGACAATTTTATCCTTCGTTGAGCGAAGAACACAAAAAACGAATTTCCGAATCACTAAAAGGGAACCAGCGTGCTAAGGGGAATTGTAAAAATAAGCGACCCGTGATCCAATATAATCTAGATATGTCTGAAATTGCAGAATTTCCTTCTGCGACAGAAGCAGCTCAAGCCACGAATTGTGATTTGTCATCTGTATGTAAATGTTGTAATGGTAAAATACCACGACACAAAGGATTTGTGTGGAAATGGAAAGAAAAACCAAAAGTAAAAAAATGGTTTGTTATCAGTGATGTCCACAGTTATCTCCATGAAATGAAACAAGCACTAAATGCGGCAGGATTTGACAAAGATAATCCCGAACATGGACTTATCAGTTGTGGTGACCTGTTGGATAGGGGTCCTCGTTCTTTGGGCGTTTTGCAATATGTGATGTCTATTCCGAAAGAGCGTCGAATCTTTGTCCGAGGTAATCACGAGGACTTGCTCGAAAGTTGTGTAAAACGCCGCGAGTTTTATCAAAACGATATCTCTAATGGCACCCTTAAGACAATCTTTAATCTCTGCGGAATGAGCGAAGATGCCATTTGGTACGGTGTTCGAGGGAATATAGATTGGGATTACCATGATGTGTTTTTCAAAATAAAGAGTGTTAAAATTCTATGGGATTATCTTGCGGAATGTGTTGACTTTTACGAGCTTGGCAAATATGTTTTTGTTCATTCCTGGGTTCCGATTGGCACTCCCGATTGGCGAAAAGCAACCAAGGAAGAGTGGGACAACGCAAGATGGGGTAATCCGTTTGAAATGTGGCGCATAGGTTACAAAGTCCCCGACAAGACGATCGTATGCGGTCATTGGCACACCAGCTGGGCACACAACAAGCTACATCAAAAAGGTACGGAGTTTGGCGATAATGCCTGTTTCGATATCTTTATAGATGAAGGTATTGTGGGGTTGGATGCTTGCACAGCACATAGCCACGAATGTAACTGTTTTGTTATAGAGGAATAATATGGAAGATTTTCAAGTAGAGATTCTTAAGCATCCGACTGACGAAGATTGGATGCTTTGTAAACAATGCACGTTGGTTACAATTGGCAAAGAGGCAAAGCAGCCTCCGACAGACGAGTGGAAACACAAAATATTGGCTTCGGAGCACAGTCCGATTAGGGTGTTACAGTTCGTTTTTAGAATAACAAATGTCCCCTATTTTGTGAGTGTGCATCTTGTGAGGCACCACGTGGGTTGTACGCCGTTCGTGAAAACACAACGAAACGATCGACAATCTCAGTACGACCGCGCAAAAGCGCCCCAAGACGCGCCCGTTGATATGTGTTGGGAAATGAATGCTCAATCTTTGATGGATATCGCACACAAACGTCTTTGTACACAAGCAAGCCCTGAAACTAGGGCAGTTGTTGCCGAGATTTGCCACCAAGTGGAAGAGGTCAATCCTGAATTTAAGGGGTTGCTGGTTCCGAACTGTGTTTACCGCGGCGGGAAATGTACGGAATTTTATCCTTGCGGAGCGGCAGAAGCAATGATAAAAAAATATCTTGAAGAAAAAGTGTCACAATAGGTTGACACTTTTTTAGGTTTTGTGATAAGATAAGTAGAGAATGTAAAAAGGAGATATAAATGTTCTGTTCAATACACAACCATACGCAGTATAGTAATCTACATCTCAGAGATTCAATTAACCGAATCCCCGAGATGATTAATAAAGCGATTGAATATGGATTTAACGGCTTGGCTATTACCGATCATGAAATTATTAGTGGCCATATTGAAGCCTTGAATTGTGGAGACAAGATACGAGAAGAGCATCCTGATTTTAAGATTATTCTTGGCAATGAAATTTATCTTATAGACGAAAGCGAGTATAAAAATGCCGATAAGTATTGGCACTTTATCCTTTTGGCGAAAGACGAAGTTGGTCATAGACAATTGCGCGAACTTTCAAGTCAGGCTTGGGAACGTTCTTATATGGAACGTGGCCAACGTCGTACCCCCACATTTTATCAAGATTTTGAAAGAATCGTCGGCGAAAACAAAGGACATTTGATTGCTTCAACCGCTTGTATCGGCGGTCGTTTAGGCACGAGCATTTTGCGTAGAGATTCGGATTCAATCAACTTCATGGTAAATTGGATGGTGGACACCTTTGGTGAGGGAAATTGTTTCTTGGAAATGCAAGATTCTGATTCTGACGAACAACAAGATGTCAACCGTTATATTATAAAGTTGTCTGAGTTTTTTGGCATACCTTATATTATAACACAAGATGCTCACTATCTCAACAAGGAAGACCTCCCCATTTTTGAGAAGTTCTTAAATAGTAAGGCGGAGAGCGACCGTGAGGTCAATGCGTTTTACAAGTACACTTATATGAAGCCCGAAGACGAGATTCATCAAATCTTGTCTTATCTGCCGAGCAATGTTGTTGACACCGCAATTAACAATACTCAATTAATTTATAATCAAATTGAATATTACGATATGCGCTGCCCCATTATCGTTCCCGAACGTAAGCTGCCTGAATTTCAGGTGCATCACTTGCTCAAAGATTGGTATGAGAGTTGTCCTAATATTAAGTTCTATGCGTACAGCGAATTCCCGCAAGATAGATTTTTGTTGTATTCTATTGAGCAAGGTATTATTGATAAAAAGTTTGTTGTGGGCAAAGAACAGGCAGATAGAATAGAGATTGAACTTTATACTCTCAAAGTGGTTAGCGAGTCTCTTAATCAACGCTTGAGTGCTTATCTTAACTTGGTTAAAGAGATTATTGACATTGCTTGGGAAGTTACGTTTGTCGGAGTCTCAAGAGGTTCTGCGATGTCTTTCTTGATTAATTATCTCATAGGCATTACTCAAGCCAACCCGATGGTATACAATGTCCCTTATTGGCGATTCATGAATGTTGAAAGTGGTGCTGCTCTGCCTGATATTGATGTCGACTTCAATCCCGAACTTGCTCCTGAAATCATGGAAGCTTTACGTCAACATTATGGTTATGATTGCATATTAAACACTTTAACTTATAAAAAAGAATCGTTAAAGTCCGCAATTTTAACAGCTTGTCGAGGTCTTGAAATTCCCGTGGACGAAGCGCAACCTTTATCTGCTATGGTACCAATGTCTCGTGGGCACGTTTATACTTTGGACGAGTGCGAGAACGGTGACGAGGAAAAAGGTTATGAGCCCGCTCCCGAACTTATTAAAGCTCTCAAAGCTTATCCCAATCTTTATGAAACAGTTTGTAAGATAGAGGGCTTGATTTCGGGGGCTGGAGTTCACGCCTCTGCTTGTTACGTGTTTTCTCACGGCTATCTTGAGCATTTGGGGATGATGCGAGCTCCGAACGGCACTCGTATTACTTGCTACGATTATCGAGCAGCAGATCAAGTTGGTTCATTAAAGTTTGACTGTCTTTACACTGAAGTTCAGAGCAAACTAATGAAGTGTATAGAGCTATTACTTAAAGCGGGACGAATTCAATGGCAAGGTTCTTTAAGAGCGACTTATAATAAGTATTTACATCCTGATGTGCTTGATTATAAAAATTCTCAAATGTGGGAAGATATGCAGAATGGTGAGATAAGCAATCTTTTCCAATTCGAAACGCAAGTTGGGGCCGTTTGCATTAAACGCACTCGTCCGACGTCGGTTGCAGAACTTGGAGCTGCTAACGCCGTTATGAGACTGATGGGAGAAGAAGGCGAAGAACGTCCTTTGGATAGATATGTTAGATTCCGCAACGACATCACCGAATGGTATGAAGAAATGGACGAGGCTGGTTTAACTCCCGAAGAACAACAAGTTCTCAAAGAAGAGCTGTTGTCCAAATATGGCAACTCTGTTGAACAAGAAGACATGATGCGTTTAGTTCAACGCCCTGAAATTGCAAACTTTACTTTGGGCGAAGCAAACTTGTTGCGTAAAGCAGTGGCGAAAAAAGACGCAAAGAAAATTGAGAAAATGAAAAAACGTTTCTTTGAGGCGGTTGATAAAGAGGAGAATAAATAGATGGCTAGAAAAGAGTATCTTGATTATTGCTGGAACCATTTGGTTAAACCGCAAATTGGTTATAGTTTTTCTATTCCTCATGATATTGCTTATAGCATCGAGGCGGTTCAAGAGGCGAACCTCGCAACGCGTTACAATCCCCTCTTTTGGGCTTGTGCGTGCTTGTGTGTTAACGCAGGCTCGTCTGCAACCGATTTTGAGGGCAATAACGCCGAAGATTTTGGGGACGAAGAGGATGTTGATTCTTTCGACGAAGAAGTTGTCGAAGAAGATATTGATTCGCCAGAATCCGCCAAAAAGTCGAAGACAGTCACCGTAAACTACCCCAAAATTGCGAAGGCTATTAGTGACGCTCAGTTGAACGGCGTAACGATTGCTTTGCCCGACATCAACTCCGCACAGCTCGACTTTATTCCCGATGTTAAGCACAACGCTATTGTTTATAGTCTTTCGACGGTAACGAATATAAACCAAGATTTGGCCAATACCATCATTGCTGGTCGCCCGTATTCATCGCTCGAAGACTTTATGAATCGTCTAACTCTCACTCCTGTCCAAATGATTTCTCTTATCAAAGCGGGTTCGTTTGATGCTGTCGAACAAAGACCTCGTCAGGCGATTATGCGCTCATATCTTGAATCGTTGGCTCGCACAAAAGTCACCCTAAAAGAGAAGGTCACAGCGGTGCACTTGGGGAAAGCGATTGACCTCAACATCGTTCCCGAAGATTTCAACTCACAAATTCGCATGTTTAACTACAAGAAGTGGGTTGATAAAAATGAGAAACAAGCAGCACAAAAACTTTATGTTATTGTTGATCCCGACAGTGTTAAATTTTTTGAGATTTATCTTAAAGATAAACTGGCACTCGGAAAAGAATATGACGTGGTGCCCGCAGGTTACACAGTGAAACCATCTGCATTCGAGAAGAAGTATAAAGAATTTATTGCTCCCCTCATGGATTGGTTTGGTTCCGAGGAAGGGCGTCAACTTCTTTATCAAGCCGAATGTGATGCAGTAGTACAGGAAATGTGGGACAAGTATTGTCAAGGAAGTTTAAGTGCGTGGGAAATGTCATCAATGAGCTTCTACTACAGTGGACACGAATTGGCAAGTATGCAATCTCTCGCGTATAATCTCCGCTCATTTAAAGACCTTCCCGAGGAACTCAAACCCATTCGTATGAAAAAGCTTAAGAGCGGCAAGTATGCGCCCGTATATGATATCGTTGGAATAGCGGGGACCGTTGTGGGAGCAAACAACAACAAACACATCGTTTCTTTGCTTACCCCCACGGGAGTTGTCGATGTGAAGTTCTACGCAGGTTCTTACATTCATTATAATAAGAATATAAGTACGGTTGACAGCAAGGGCAAGAAAACGATGATTGAAAAATCGTGGTTTACTCGCGGTAACAAACTTCTTGTTTATGGAGTACGCCAAGAGAATATGTTCTTGCCGAAGACTGATTATGACAAGGGAATCCGACATTCGGTAAACTTGATTGAATCAGTAGGAACTTATCCCAAGCTCAAGCTTGAGCGCGAAAATTAAAAAAATAGTCACAAAAGGTTGACACAGAAGCGATTCTGTGTTAATCTTTTCGTATATTAAAAGAATGAGGTAACAATGGATACTAGGTACGCTTTGGCGGATGAAGAAATAATGGATAAGAAGGTGAGATTAAAGGCGCGATTAGACCGTGTCATTTACCCCAAGACTGGACAAACTTCGGGGACATGGACTATTGCCGCATTTAATCTTTTGGAGGTATTAGATGGCGATATGCCACCTGTTTTCCTATTGTCCAATCACTTTACAGCAAAAGGAAGAATGCCTGCGCTCAATACTCGTGATGAGTACACAATCAGTGCTCGGTTGGTGAAGGACGAGAAATACGGATTGCAATATGAAATAGACACCATGTGTTTAGACTACGATATGGATGATGAAGAAGACCAGAAAAAGTTTTTCTCTTTCTTTTTGACACCCAATCAAATCGAATCGTTGTATGAGCAGTTTGACAATCCAATTGAGTTGTTGCAGAATCGCGACGTCAAAACTTTAATCAAAGCCAAAGGTATCGGCCCCGTGGTCGCTCAGCGAATGATTACAAGATATGAGGACAGCCGTGATAAAGGTTATGCTTATGTCAAGTTTCATGATTTGGGTTTGACCAAGAATGCAATAGACAAACTTGTGCAATTTTATGGATCGGCTGACGCTGCCGTAGCAGTAGTTGAAAAAAATCCTTATACGCTCATTATCCAAGTTCCTGGCTATGGCTGGTCAAAGGCAGACGATATTGCTTTGGCACAAGGAATAGCTCTTGACTCCGAAGAGCGTATGGGAGCTTACCTTGTTCACTACTTAAGAGAGCAGGCCGATTTGAATGGTAACTCATGGGTAGATGTGGATGATTTGTGCACAGCAATCGGTCAAGTGTGCGGAGACACGGACGAAGAGAAGATTTACAATATTGTCCGCAACGGTATCAAGACCAAAGTGTTGTACTTCGACCAAGATAATGGACGCGTGGGCTTGATGGAATATCGAGAGCTTGAGCAAGAATTGGCAAATGAGATTATTCGCATTCAAAAAGGCAAAGCAACCATTGAAATTGATAAGGATTACGCAGAAAAAATCTTAGAAGATATCGAAGGTAAGCAGGGCTTTACTTTTACTGATGAGCAAAACGCGGCCATTTGGAATACTATAAACAATCAGTTCAGTATTTTGACGGGCGCGGCAGGTGTCGGAAAAAGTAGCGCGGTTAATGGTATAGCCCACATCCTCAAAGAACATAATTTCCGTGTTGCACAGGTGTCTTTGTCTGGTCGTGCGGCGTCGAAACTGACCGAAATAACGCACATCCCAGGTCAAACCATTCACCGCCTGTTGAAATACGATCCTGACACAGGGAAATTCCGTCACAATAAAGACAACCCCGTGCCTTACGACATTATTATTGGCGACGAAGTTTCAATGTGGGGCGGTGAAATCACTCTCGACCTTCTTCGTGCTATACCAACGGGTGCAAAGGTTTTGTTCATCGGTGACGTTAAGCAGCTCGAGGCGATAGGGCTTGCAAGTGTCCTCACCGACACTATCAAGTCTCACACCATTCCGACTGTACAACTGACCAAGATTCAGCGTCAAAAAGCTGACAGCGGTATTATTACTCAATCTCTCAAAGTTGCGTGTGGCGAACAAATTGTGTCTACTGCGACCACGGGAGAGGAATATCGTGGGGGTAAACGAGACTTTAAACTGGTGACGTATGTTGACGGCGCCTTGACCAAGCAGAAGGTGATCAACGAGTTCAAAGAGTTGTATATCAATAAGCATGTTCCTGTCAACGATATTCAAGTCTTGGTGCCAATGAGAAGCCGAGGAGATGCGAGTTGTCGTGCAATAAATTTAGCTATTCAAGAGATTGTCAACGGACTTCCTCAACCTGACGAAGTAACAGTCCATTATTGTGACAGTGGAATTAAGTATGATTACACATATCGTAGAAACGACCGTATTATCATACTAAAAAACAACTATAAAACGTTGAATGTGGAAGGAGAGAAAGAACCTATTTATAACGGCAACGTTGGTTACATCAAAGAAATCGGATCCGATTACATGATAATCAATCTAACCGAGCAAGGTGATATTATCCTTCCCCAAGAGAATTATGACAATCTTTCTTTGGGTTATGCGATTACGGTCCACAAAAAGCAAGGCGATTCTTCGCCATATGTCATCGGAGCAATTGACAGTTCGTCATATGCTTTAATATCGAAAGAACTTTTGTACACAATGATAACAAGGGCAAGGAAATATTGTGTTATTGTGGGGCAAAAGAAGATTTTGCAACAGGCGGTTAGAATTAGCCGTGTTAAAACTAAACAAACGTGGTTGTGCGAATTGCTTCAAGAAGCCGAAGTCAACCAAAAGGAGCCAATAAATGAACAACAAGTGTGAAGATTTTGCCAATCTTGAAGACCTCCTTATAGATTTGGGGAAATTGGGGAAAGCAAGTGTTCTTCCTGATTTCACAGAATATGAGACTTACCTCGATCTCAACGAGCGTATTCTTTATTTGGATTTTGACGTAAACGATGCTTTAGTCGACTATTCTCGTCGTGTAATCCGCTGGAACCGTCAAGATAAGGACATTCCTGTGGAAGAGCGTAAACCTATTAAGTTACTCATTAACTCCTATGGTGGTAGTTTAGATTCTTGTCTACATTTTATCGATACGCTGTTATTGAGTAAGACGCCCGTGTACACTTATAATGTGGGCGTCGCGATGTCGGCTGGCTTTTACATTATGCTTGCGGGTAGCAAGAGATTCGCTTACCCGAATGCACAATTTTTGATTCATAGCGGCTCTGGCGGCGCTGCTGGCACCTACGAACAAAGCAAAAGTCAAATGGAGCATTACACTCGTTGCATTGAGCTTCTTAAAAAATATGTTCTTGAGAGAACCACAATTCCCGAAAAGACATACAACAAAAAAAGAAGCACTGAATGGTTCATTTGGGCGAAAGATGCGATTGATATGGGCATTGTAGATGGACTCATAACTTCACTTGATGAAATTTAAAAATTTTTTGTCATAAAAGGTTGACTTTCTATCGAACCCATGGTATTATACTCTTGTAAAAAGCAACAGGAGGTTTTCAAATGGAAAACAATAATGTAACAAAACATGGCTTCGATAGAGTAGTCGAGAGATCAAACAGAAAAGACGCTGCGGCGTTTGCAGACAGAGCTTATCGTAACGGGAAGAAACCCGAAGTGTTTACACATCCGAAGTTCCGCAACTATTTGCAAAAAGTTGCTATACACTCTTGTGTTGGAGCAGAACTAAGAGTTTTCAGTAATCAAATTTTTGTGTTCAGTCCAACTGCGGAATTGATTACGGTGCTTGACATTCCTGAAGTTTACGATACTCGTAAATACAGAAAATAAGGAGAACAACATGAACGAACTTAGAAAAGCGATGAGACAAGCTGGGTGCTCTTCAGAATTCATTTCATTCGCGACAAGACTTCTTCGTGAACATGTTATCATTTGGGACGATACAAAAATCGAAGCCACTTGGATCAGTGTTCGTGTAGAAGATGGTTATAGGATGGTAGAAATTTATGACTAATATCGAGAGAAAAGTGGACGAAATCACCCACAACAATAGTTGGGGGTTCCAAGTGTGGCACAAAAAGCGCGAAGAGGTCATTAACGAGTTTGACAACGAAGAATCTCGCGATTGGTTGTTCCAGGTTGGAATAGAGCCTAAATCACCCTATGAACAAATAATGGCATTTCACGCTTTGGGATATTTCATTATGTGGCTCGACCGTAAGGGGAAGTACTATTATGAAATAGACGGCGACGAACGCTGGTTTAGAGATTGCCATTCTTCGGTCTATGGCGACTTAGTCGTATGGGAAAGTGATGGTGGCAAAAAACATGGCATTATAAAAAAGACAGACTTAAAGGAGAATAAGTAATGAATACAATCGTAAACGCAGAAGAACTTCAAAATGGTCAAATGTTGACCGAAGAGATGTGGGCAGACATAGACAAAGAAATTGCGCTTCATTCTGACGAGGAACTTAAAAAGGGTTTCATTGTGCGCGATTTTGGCGGCAAAATGTTCCTTGCAATAAAGCGTATGACAATGGGCGTTGACGCAATCAAGGTTGAACCTGCTTTTACTGCCGAAGACGCAGAGAGTAAGCTGTCTGACCTGAACGTTCTTGATCTTGCTCCTGGCGGTGTGTCAAGAGCTACGGGCAAAATTTGCCCTGATAAGGTTTGGCTCATTGATAAAGAAGGTAAAATTATCAATCCAGCGACTAATCGTCCGTGCCAATTCAACAAGAGCAAACTCGGCAAGGTCATTGTCGCTCACGACGGAGTGTTTGGACCGTTTTATGTAGGTATTCCAAACACTGACGTGAATGGAGACGGCAATTTCGATTGCGCAGGATTCCGCTATGTTGACGAAGCCATTGATTTTGTGGAAAATAAGAGATGGCTCGATAAAGAGTTCATGAATGAATCTTCTGAACAGGTTGATGAAGGAGAAGCAAAATGAGACAAGAGAAGGGGTTGTGTTTTGAATTAAAAGGCATTCAAGAGGGGAACCAAGAAAGAAGAGACTTCTTTGAGTTTATCAGAATTCTCTTGAATCAAGAGCAAGACATCAAGATTTGGAGCGATGGCATGTATGTCAGTGTTGAGTACGATTATTCCGACAGGGATTTTGGCGGCCCTATTTTGGAATGGATCGATCCTACGAAAGAATATATTGCCGAATATACCGATGACGAGAAAGGAAATGGAGTGCCACAGCCTGACAATGTTGCCTTCCTCGAAAATGACGAAAAATAATTTGTCACAATAGGTTGACAAAAATAAGAGAGTGTGATATATTATAATCACGAAGCGGCGATGAGCCGCTGATATGGCGGAGTAACCCAACAGGCAGAGGTAACGGACTTAAAATCCGTACAGTGTGGATTCGAATTCCACCTCCGCTACCACAATGCCGAACATACTTTCATGTGTCGGGGAAGAAAGAAGAGAAAGCGGAGTTTAGGCCCGTTCCTATCACGGCGGTTACTCTGGTCAAAAACAAGACCGCAACTAGTATTTTTTTTTAGTGGCCCAATATCTTCTTTGTAGGGTATTGGCGGAATTGAGAGTTTCCGTTAGAGAGTCGGCGGTTGCACTAAGCGACTTAACGCTGGCTCACTCTCACCACGCGTGTGGGACATAGAAAAGTTTCGACCGTACTTAAACCCGAAGCGGACTGTACGGCACCTGGGGGCGGTACCCAGATGTTCCACCAAAAATATCAAAGGAATTTCGGATTACGGCAAATGCAGCCGCCCTAGAAGAATAGGACGAGGGGGATGACCCTAAAACAATCCGAAGCGGGCTGGGGAGTATTAACCCAGAGTTGGCGAGCAACGGAAAAACTCGTAATCGTTCCGACGCAAAACTCGGACGTTGGCGGACAACGTAAAAATCATTCTCATTATGTTTGTTCCAAAAATTCTACCGAAATTCTTTTTGATATTTTACCACATAGGCTAACCACCTTGACAAACGTTTTTGTAATATGCTACAATACAAACACAAACGCGGTATGAAACAATATTTATAGAGAGTTGGTGAAATTGGTTATCACATATGACTTTGACTCATACATTAGTTGTTCAAATCAACTACTCTCTGCCAGGCGCCTTGTTTTTTGGGGTTTTTATTGTTGCCGAAAGAATAGAGAGTGAAAAATGGTACCTACGATAACTCTCACAAAAACCTCAACTTGGGCTATGGAAAGTTTCGATTGTGCTTAAACCCGAAGCGGATTGCGCAAGACCTCGGAGCGTTACCGAGATAGCCCTCTGATTATCACAACACGTGTTTGACGGTGTTTGACGTGAACAAACAAGGAACCGTACGAAGCCTATCGCGAAATGGGGTACAGAGAGGTGATAACGCTAGGCCTCTCAACACATTGCAGGTTAGAGGAGCGGTTCCTTTTCAGGCTCATAACCTGAAGACGCAAGTTCGAATCTTGCACCTGCACCCAAAGCTTAACTTAACCTTTTGATGTACTATACGCTAAGAACGTATAGCCGCGGCGAAATTCATCCTATTGCCACACAGCAAGGGTCGCAACCTTGGGGTTAAGAGAGGCGGATGAAAATAAGGGGGAATTATCCTTTCGCTCCCACCGTAACAGGTATAAGTAAAGGAAACCCATAGAAAACAAGCTATACCGAGCGGGAGTCAAGCATTGGCGTGAATGTGATGCTTTCGGTGAAATGGGTTTGAATCCCGTTGCTTCCGTTAACCATTATAGCTTGAACCGACAAGAGGAGTTGGCTCTTTCATCCTCGTCTATTCGCGATAAGGGCAGAAGTAAGGAGTATATCTTGCTCGGAATACAGGTGAAACGAGACAAAGCGCGGCGGACTTGTCCTAGGTGAAGAGGTGCATAGAGGGGTGATACACTATTCCCCTCAAAATCACTCACTATCACAATCGGTAATGAGTTTGCGAATGAATTATACGAGCTACTCAAAAGTTAATATGAGTGTGCGGATTCTATCTATGCAAATGCGTTCTTGGTTCGAATCCAAGGCGAGTGACCAAAATTTTATATTCAGTCGTAGGAGAGGTTATGTACGTTACTTACAAAATTGTTTGTGAAATTACTAAGAATTTTTATATTGGTTCTCACAAAACAAACGATCCTAATGACAATTATATGGGTTCTGGCAAACTTATTAAAGATTCAATTTTGAAGTACGGTCTAGAGAATCATCATAAGGAAATTCTAGGCGTTTTTGAAACCAGAAAAGAATCTGTAGATTTGGAACACAATTTAATAAAAGAAATGAAAAGAAAACAACCAGATTATTGTTTAAATCTTAGTTTTGGTGGAGAGTCCTTTGATTATATCAACACTAATTTAAAACTTGATCGTTCGACTTTTGCAAAACTAGCTTCTCACAAACATAGCACAGAACAAAAGAAAAAGAACATGGATGAATACAACGCAAACCCTAAGCGCTGTGCGGAGTGTGGAAAGAATATCCCATATAACAAACGGTATAATAAATTCTGTTCGAGTAGTTGTGCGGCCATATATAACAACCATGCCCGTGGAAAATGTGGAGTTGAAGAAAGAACTTGTAAATACTGTGGGAAAAATTTTTCAGTTGGAAAGAAAGATAAAAAACTTTTCTGTAGTATATCCTGTGCTGTTTCATACAATAATGCAAACAGGGAAATGACAAAATTACAAGCACACCTATTAGAAGATTTGGGCACAATTAAAAAACGTCGAGAAACAGAATCTTATAGAAAAATCGCAAAAGATTATAATATTAGTGGAAATTATTTAAGACATTTTTTAAAAACAAAAGTGGGAACTTAGCTCAGTTGGTTAGAGCGACTGACTGTTAATCAGTAGGTCATGTGTTCGAGTCACATAGTTCCCGCCAGCCAATGCTAATAAGATGTTGAGTTATGCCCGATGCAGCAATTGAGCGTGATGCTGATGGTGAATATCGTTGGAGTCGGTACGGACAGCTTGTAATAATCTTATTGGAAACCATCACCATTGAGCTCTGCTGCTCCCAGCTTCCTCGCTGTCCGAGGCGGCGCTACGAAGGGCGCGGGGCTTTTTGATTAGGAGGACAAGGAGGACATAATGAAAGTATACCTCGCAGGAAGTTTTGCTTACAAAGACGAAGAGAAAACCAAAACTCATCAACGTCAGTTGGAATGGGCAGCACACCTTCTCAAAGAAAAAGGGCTCGATGTGTACTTACCCCAAGAGCTTCACATCCACAACGCGTGGGATTATACTCCCGCCGAGTGGGGGCTCATGGTTTTTACGCACGATGTCATCGAAATCGACAAAGCCGATGTTCTCGTGATGTTATCGTGGGGCAAGGAGAATAATGCAGGAGCTGCTTGGGAAGTTGGTTATGCCTTCGGAACAGGAAAGAAAGTCGTAGTTGTTGGTCTAACCGATGAAGTTGAAAGCGCGATGATTTTGCATGGCTCGTATGCACAGGTCAAAGGAATGATTGGTTTGGAGCAGTACGATTTTGCTACTATGCCGAAAACTCGCGATTTGATCGGCGAACAAAGTTGAGGTGACATATGAAATTGGAACTTGTTCAGTATCCTTATTCAAAATCAGGTCCGACAGTCTATATTGACGATATGAAAATTGCAGGGCCGAAAGCATTTGGCGTCGGTCACACGGTCGCAACTTACGATGTTGATGAAGAAGTTTTAGAAACGATCGTAAAACAGTCAAAAAGTTGCAAATAAAATTAGAATTTTATTTGCGATTTTTCGTCATAAAAGGTTGACAATTTCCTCTCTCTTGTGCTAAAATCAAGATAATCAAAAAAAACGGAGTGTCTTATGACAAAACAAAAAAGAAATTACGCTCGTCCCTTTATCAAATGGGCGGGTGGCAAAACGCAACTTATATCGCAACTCGATTCCCTTCTGCCTTCTTCGTCCGATGGAGAAGACTTTTACACGCTCGTAAAGAACGGGTTTTACACGACTTATATTGAGCCGTTCGTTGGCAGCGGAGCAATGCTTTTTTATATGCTTCAACGTTATCCGTTTAAGCGCGGTGTTATTTGCGATTGCAACGAAGCTCTCATCAATGTCTATCGTTGCGTTAAGAGAGACCCCGAAAAACTTATCGACGAACTCAAAGCACTTCAGCTTCGTTACGATAATCAGGCGACTTTGGATGGCAAGAAGGGTGTCTATCTTTTGGTGCGTCAATCCTTCAACACCGTAGCAATCGACATCACCAACTGTTATCAAAAGGCGGCGGAATTCGTTTTCCTCAATAAGACCTGCTTCAACGGTTTATATCGTGTCAACGGCAAGGGCGAATTCAACGTTCCTTTCGGTCAATACGAATCGGCGACAATCTGCGATGCCGACAACATCAGACTTTGCTCGGATGTTCTTCAGAGAGTCGATATTTACTGCGGTGACTTCACGGAAGTGAAATGGGATATGGGCACACACTCTTTGGTGTACTTCGACCCGCCCTATCGTCCGTTGAAAGGCAAAGATTCTTTCACAGCTTATGACAAGAGCGGCTTTACCGATGCTGACCAAAATCGTCTTTACGAATTCTTTATGAAAGGGGCTGTTGAGGGTTCAACTGTTATGCTCTCGAATTCGGCAGACGACAACGATACTTCTCTTCGTGACAAATACGAAAAGAATCCTGGCATCTATGTGAAAGAAGTCAAGGCACGTCGCAACATCAACAGCAAGGGTGACGGTCGCGGCGAAATCAAGGAATTGGTTATTGTCAATTTTTAATTCGATGAAAGAGTTTCGATTTAAAGTAGGACAAAAGGTGGCGGTTCGCACAGAGAAGTGTGGAATCGCCTACCCCGATAATATAACAACGATTACAGAACAATCGTCGGCATCGTATTTCGACGGCGGCTGTAACTGGTATCGAATCGAGGACTGCGACGAAGTGGTTCGTGAAGATTGGTTAGAGGAGGTTCCCGATAATGGATGATTTCTTGTTGATGATGTTGGCAATGGAAGACGACGAGATGGAAGCAAAAGACGAACTCGATGAGCTTTGTTTCGAAGATGACGAGGATGACCTCGAAGATGAGGAGGAAGAATAATGCTTTTTACTTTGCTGTTGGCAATCGGTAATTTCATTGGATTGATTATGTTTTTCGGCGGAGGTTTGTTCTAATGATAAAAGTTGAGTTAGACAATGCTTTAAAACAAGCGGTAGAAGAAGAATTTAAAAAAGCGGTATTCCCTTGTCTACACTCTTCAAGAGATGTTTGGGGGCAATACGCAATTGTGGGATATCTTGAAGAAGATGTTTATCAACAATTGCGCGGCAAGTTAGAAACCTATAGTGTGAGATTGCCCGTGGACGAAACCACCGACCTAAAGACTATTGCAAGGTGTTTTGTGTCACAAGCGGAAGAAATTGAACAAGAGGCTTATAAACAAGCTCTTCTGAAGTGGTCGTTGACTTATCCTATGGAGGCATTACGTTGGTCAATGACGTGCCACGAGCTTTGTGGATGGCGCTTTATTGTGGACGATTACGAAGGTATAGTTCGAAATGGAAAAGCAACTTTGGTGCATTACGCAATATATCTCCCCGATCCCAAAAAGGTCAAAGAGTTTTTGCAAATAAAGGAGCGAGTCGATGATAACCCGTGAATACGAAGATAGAGTTTTAAAGCATCAGGCGAAACTGGAGCTTCTTGACCAAATCGACGCTTGGCTCGATGAACGCGCAACTTTGGTGACCATCCAGGCCACAGAAGAAGGGCATTGGGGCAAATCGGAAGATTATATCGAAGGCGTAAAAGACAGTCTCCTTGAGCTTGATATATTCATAGGATATATAAAAAGCGGTCTTTTGAAACAGACAAGAGAGGTATATACGCCCCCGAGAGCGAAAGTGATACCCTTTATACCGCGCGATGCGTTGTATGCCAATGACGAAGACAGGGAGGATGATGACGAATGAAATATGTGTATTTGATTACTTGTTTCACCGAGAATGGCGTGCGCCACGATAAGAACGGTTATCCCATTTACGGCGGTCAACAAACGGTGGGGATGTATTTCTCCAAGAAAAAAGCTCTTTCTGCGCTTGCACGAAATGCCTGTGATATCCAAGACGACGGCAAATATGCGGTGCTTGAGCGAACAGCTGGCGGTTTATATAGTTGCCCTGAAGTATTGGGATTCTTCAAGTATAACCCCGAGAAAGACGGTTTTGAACCGACAGATGAAGTGGTTGATCCAGGTTGGGCAAGCTACGTTTGGTCAATAGTGTGAGGTAGAATATTATGGAAAATAGCTTACATGAATATATTTCAGAAAACCCTTTTCAACCAGGAGATTTGTTGATCCGTATCAAAGGTTGGGGAGGCGACATTGGTTGCCTTTTCATGGCGGTCAGTGGAGCAGGCCCTGCGGCTCTTAAAATATCACCGAGCAAATATGACGACTTTTCGGTATATCATTATATAGATTATACTGAATTCAAAAAAGTCGGAAATATAAAAGATGCTTTGCGTCAGTTGGCTAATGCCTAAGTTCAAAATATAATGCTTGAGCAAGCCTATCAAAAATTTTCAATTAAAGGAGTGAACTATGAATCCGACCAAAGAAAGAGCAAACGTTGAGCTCGATGAGCTCAAAATCAGAATCAACAAACTCAAAAGATTTGTTGAAGGTGAACGTATCACGACGGTTAGTCCCGAAATGGCAGACCTCCTTCGCCAACAATATGCGGTTATGAAAGAGTATTATGAAATTCTCAAAAAAAGAATTTCACTTATGGAAGACTAAATTCTAAAAAAAGTTGTCACAATTGGTTGACAACTTTTTCCTTATATGATATATTATAGTTACTCAATAAGGAGGTGCAACATGATAGACATCAGAAAAGAGGTTGCAAAAATATTGGATGAAGCTTGCAAATGTGCAAAAAATCGTTTCAAAACCAAGGTCTCGATTTATGACTTTGGATGCGTTTCGCGTTGGAAACCTGACGAAGAAGACGCCAAAGAGTTTGGTTATCTTAAAACCGAAGAGTATTACTTCCGCGTAAAGGGTTGCTCTGGTTGGTTGTTTGCAATCAACACCTGTCTTGTCAACGAAGACCGTCTTGACATAACTTCGTGCTACGGTCAATACGAGGACACCATTGATAAATTCAGAGCAAGCCATAGTCTTTACAAGACTACGAAAGACGAGGATGTTACCCACGAAGAATCCTTTGGTGGCATTCGTTATGTCGCTTGGGAGTTGGCAAAAATATTGTCATTCATTCACAAACATCCTGCTTTGGCTTATTATCGCAGCAACTTCACAGAGGTAGACACGGAATTCTCAACAGTGGGACCAATTGGCGCGACTTTTATAAAACTCAAAAACACCATAGATACGAAGATTCGGACTTTCATAACGGACTGTGTGACTCGTTATCTCTGCAAGTGTTTTATAAAGCAAATGAAAAAGGCGGGCTTTACTAATTGCCGTTTTGCTATAGCCGACAAAGGAAGTAACTGGTCACCGCGCTATGAACCCACCATAATCTACGATAGTGAAGCGGCACTCGAAGAAGAATTCGAGAGAAGGGGTTTGTATGGTTTGGACGAATGGGACTTGTCTCGCCAACACTTGCTCGCTCAAAAGATAGGCAAGAAAGCTGCAGTGTTCTATAACGAAATAGGCGACTTCGTAATGGTTACCACGAAAGAGATTGAGCATGAGCTTATTGTTGAGGGGTTGGTTCCATATTATGGATTCAAATCAAACCCTACAGTGTTCTATGACGGCAAAGACGAAGTTGAAGATGAGGAGTAAATATGGAAGAATTTCAAGTTGATTTTCACATGTCTTCAGGTAAGGTGTATTCTGCAATATACATACAAGAATCCATTGAGAAAGTAAGGGAAATCGTCGACAATTTGATGGAATTCTCACCTAATATAACTTACACAGAAGAGGGCGATCGAATAACAGTTTTGAGGACGTCACAGGTCTCTCACTACACCATCGCCCCCACTTCGACTAAGTGGAAATATTGAAAAGGAGCGGTTAGATGGCTGATTTTTACATGTATATTGGGCTTCCTGGTTCGGGGAAGAGTACAATAGCCGCGGCTCAAAAAGGCGCAACAATCATCAGTAGCGACGCAATTCGCGAAGAACTTTATGGTGACGAAAAGATTCTTGGTAAGCACGACGAGGTGTTCGGCACTATGCTACGTCGTACCAGAGAAGCTCTCGCGAAGGGAGAAACGGTATGTTATGACGCGACCAATCTCTCGAGCAGACGCCGCAGAGGATTACTGGAACAACTCCCAAAAGGCACAAAGAAGCACGCCGTCGTCGTGTGGGCTCGATACAGCACTTGCTTAAAACGCAATGCTGGAAGAGAGAGGAAGGTTGAGCCCGACGTAATTCGTTGCATGTTGACGCAATTTAACGTGCCCTATTATGACGAGGGGTGGGACGATATAACCATTCTCAAAAACGATGAAAAAGGATATGAGCCGTTCGAACTGTTTGAGCTGTTGGACATTCCCCACGATAACCCTCACCACGACGGTCTGATTGTCGATCACATTTATCGGGTCCAAAGAGCTGTTCATGCGCTTTTGTACGCTGAGGATGACTCTCGTTTCCCCGACGAAGACACAAAGAATTCGGTCTATCCGATACTTCGAAGTGTAGCAACGTGGCACGATATCGGCAAGCCCTTTGTGAAGTCTTTCTTTAACGCGAGACAAGAATTCACGCCGAAAGAAGCTCATTACTATGGGCACGAGAACGTTTCGACGTATCTTTATCTTGGAATTGAAGGCGTAGATGCTGCAAATATCGACGCTGACTTATGCACGGCATATCTTATAAATATACATATGTTGAAGTTTGTGAAAGAGAGCAGACGATATAAATCGTTGCCCGCAAACATCAAAATCTTACTCGATTTCTTCAACGAATGTGACATTGCAGGAGCGTAAAATTATGGAGTTAAAAGTTCAAAATTTAATCAAAACGGAGTTGAACTGGCGCAAAACGTTGGAAGAACTTTCCATTACGATAAAAGAAGACGAAAACTACATTCTTTTAAAATATGGAATCACCGCCAACTTTGCCAACCCAATTGTTCAAGAATGCCGTGGTTTGATTTTGAATAAATATACTTGGAAAGTAGTCTGTCATTCATTCGACAAATTCGGCAATTTCGGCGAATCTTACGCTCCCGAAATAGACTGGGTAACAGCTCGTTGTCAAGCCAAGATGGACGGTTCGCTCATCAAGGTATGGTACAACAAAGGGCAATGGCGTGTTTCTACGAACGGGACGATCGACGCTTATAAGGCGGAGCTTCATCAATCAGACCTTACGACAGGTGACTGTCCATATCATACCTTTGGAGACCTTTTTGACGCAGCCCGACAGAAACAGCTCCCGTCTTATGACCACCTCAATCCCGATTGCACCTATTCGTTTGAGCTTTGTTCGAAGTACAACAAAATCGTGTGTCAATATGACGAACCAACGATTTACCACATCGGCACTCGAAACAACAAAACGAACGAAGAGAGCAATCCCGACATTGGAGTGCAGAAACCGATTGAATATCCCCTCCACTCTCTCCAAGATTGCATAGAGGCGGCGGCTCACTTAAGCCATAACGAAGAAGGATATGTCGTGGTTGATGCCAACTGGAACAGAATCAAGGTGAAATCGCCGACATACATCGCGGCTCATTACATGAAGAACAACGGGCAGGTTTCACTCAAGGGGCTGTTACAGTATTACCGTGCTGGCGACCTGGACGAATTCGTGACTTACGCTCCCGAATACGCTCCCGCCGTAACGAAATTGTACAAACTGCTCAATGCTCTCAAAGAAGAATTGAGAACAACGATGACCGAAAGTAAATACAAAGCATATCCTCGCAAAGACTTTGCTTTGGCCGTTAAAGAATCGGGCACCCAATTTCCTGACTACTGCTTCAAATGGTATGACGGGATCGGTTATACTCCCGAACGGTATCTTGAAGAACTCTCATTCGAACGATTCTTCAAAATTATCGAAGCGCGTTGGGGTGCCGTGTTCTAATGTAGATAAAAGAAAAAACGAACACAAACGTTCGGGTCGATAGATTTGTCGACTGAGGCATTAACGATCGGTTTTTGTGATTACTGACTGTACAGAAATCGAAAATAATTGATTTTAGAAAAGATTGTCACAATGGGTTGACAATCTTTTTGTTTTGTGATATATTTTATTTACAAAAACAAGAGGTGACAATATGAGCAGTTTCAAAAAGGTAGCAACGATTGACGAACAGCCAATTTTCCGAGGCGAACACAATGAAGTTCGAGGTTATTACACATTCGAGCATTACAAAGGCATGGGCGATTCTTGGTATGCCTGCCCCGTTTTCTTGGGTCGTACTAAAAAAGAAGTCAAAGATGCCCTCTCCTCCTACCTTAATTGGAACTATCGAGCTTGGCACGGAGAAATGGCTCATATTTTGGAAATAAGCGATTTATTCGATAAACTTCGCCTTCCGACAATAAAACTGATCACAAAAGGTTGACAACACAGTCAGCCTGTGTTATTATAAAGAAAAAATCAGGAGGAATCCTATGAAAAAGACAATAAGATTGCCGCTTACTACATCAGCTGTGTTTGAAAACCCCGAATATCCCGATTGCTTGGCAGAGATTTCCTATGCTTATATTTCGGGCGCCGACAACGAACAAGGCTACGAAGTCACCTACAACTGGGAAGGCTGGCCCGATGAGCCTGGTATGGGTACGTTGACAGACGAAGAGGTAGCTAAACTCATCGAAGAACACGGCCCCCATTGGGAAGAGGAATATTCGCATTGGATTGGTGACAAGGTGTATGTTCTTGATTCGCCGCGTTACCCCGCTATCATTCAGGGGATTGATGCTGACCGCCACGGATATGATTGGATGTCATATGACGAAGACGGTGAAGAATTCGACGAAGGAACCTTTTACGAGGACGATTTAGACATCACGGTGTTCGACGACAAGTCATCATTTAAGGAAGCTCTTCAAAGAAGATACGAGCACGAAACCGAATTCCAAAAAGAGATGATTCATGACATTCTCGCGGAACTTTACAATTGAGAGGCGGCGGGAATGGACATTTCAAGCATCGATATCACCCCGATAGGCAGGATTGCGGCGTTCAACAGCGATGGTCTAACTTACGGTGACCTGTTCTCTTTTGTCGAAGAGAACAAGTTATACCGAGTTATTGACATCATCGGGGACAACACAGTGATGTACGTTGCTTACGGGGATGCAATTGAGAAAAACGGGGAGTGGTGCCGTGATTATGCGAAGACGGCATACTTTCAAAACTACAATAATAATAAACATATAGTTAACTATGGAGGCACAAGGATATGAAAATAAAAGAAAGTAAGAAGATGTCCAACAAGGACGTAAGAAAATTTTTTGACACTCTTGAGATTATTGGCAGGGGTGTCACGGGTACACAAGAAGAAAGTGAGGCTGCTTTTTCAGCGTTTTACTCACTAATCATGAACCGCAAGCAAGTCGTATCAAAGCTATTTGACATGCTTGTTCCTATTGACCGTAAACCGTTGACGTCAGGATTGACTTTGATGGGGTTGATTCAAAATACAGTAGACACCGACCTCGCTCAGAGATTAGCGACGCTTGCCTGTAAGAAGATATATCTCGACAACACCGAGCTTGATACGATCCGCGGTGAGTATTGGAGCAGAAGAAGTAGAAATCCCTATTTGCTTTGTTCGAAAAAGGCAAAATTTAAATATTGCTACAAAGTTATCTACGGGCAACTCGCGAAGGTTGCCCAAATGATGAGCAAAACCAGAGAGTATTATGCTTTCTTGTCCGAATGCGAAAAAGAAGCTCTGAAAACAATGGGCAAAGAAGATGCTCCGTTGTTTGATTGGTTTGACTAAGGGGAAGACCATGCAAGAAGCACCCAAAGAAAGAACAGTGACAAAGGTTACCCTAAGCACGTTGAAAGAGGAACCGACACTCGAAAAGGACATCTTGTCTTTATTGTTCAGCCAAATCACCGCCGATGTCGATTTCCTAAAACCAAATCTTGTTTATCGGTTCCTCTATTCTGTTGCCGAAAACGATGATATCCTACACCATATCTTGTATATGGAAAAACTCGACGGCGTGGCAAGAACCAAAGAGCATAAAGAATTGTTGTGCGGAAGCAAATACCGTTCGGTAGAGCTCTTTTCTTTCCGACCAAACCTTATTCAGTTTTTGATTGAGAGAGCTTTGAACCAAATGACGAACCAAGAGGTAAATACCCTCCTATTCAAAGATATGATTGGCACTATGTCAGATTGGCTCAAAGAAACGCAAACAGACAGCTTCACTATAACGACCGATGCTGTCAGACAACAGGAACAGCCCCTGGAAATCACCATCTATGGTTTCTACGGGCCGACCAAATATCTATGAGGAGAAAGAACAATGCCAAATTGGTGCAGAGGCGTACTTAAAGTACGTGGTTCAGTGGAGAATGTTAGTAAATTTCTGCTTGAAGGAATTGACTACAACGACTATCAATATACCCCCCTTATAAGTGTGGATGGGACAACCACTCTTGGGAAAACAGCGATTCCACGCGGGACAGTGAAGAAAGAAATTGACGACCAAGGCGTTTGTATTACTTGCACAGAAGGGCTTTATATCAAGAACACTCGCCGTATGTTTATCAGCAGCGACGAAATTAACTGCTACAGAACCGACTTGATTTTTATCGACGTCGAACAAGCGTGGTATATTGAAGCCAAAGACCTGGCGAAGATTTCTTCCAAGTACGGTGTTGACCTCCGTATTTTTGCGACCGAATCGGGGATGGAGTTTTGTCAAGAAATCGAAGTCATAAACGGAGAAATCACGATAGATAGAGAAGTTCCATATAGTGACTTCATGTGGGAAGCCCCCGATCCGAGAATCGGCGGCTAAAGGAGATTATTATGGATAATATGAACACGATGGATACGAAGCAAGTAGCCCTTGCGAGACAAATAACTGTCAAAGAGACAGACTACCAGTGCGCGAAGAAAATAGTGCGCCTTGTTAGAGAGTTTGACTACTTTCAACAGCACTTGCCCAAAGAAGGAACAACCGAAGAAGATAGGGCGGCAATCTACGATAAATTCTTCGGCACTTTCATTTCCCAAGAGGCATTTAAAAAACTCTTAGGACAATATTCCCAAGCAGAGGGATATGTCGACGCAATTATGAAGAGACTTCCTCGTGACATGTGGATAATTTTGTGGACTTATTTCGATGTTACCGAAGAACCCTCGGAGTTGCCGACATGGTATATCACAAAAGCCTACATGTTGCTTGCGGCGTTGTCAGTATTCGACCTGGATAACTACGTATACGGTTTGCATTCTTCGATGATGATGCCATTTAAGGATCTCATCGAGATTTTGCTGATGCGCTACGAGGATCTTTCACTCTTCAAACAGCCCACCCCGTCGACTACGGAAGAAGGAACTAAAGAGGGGCCGATAATTACCGAAATTTAAAGTCATAAAAGGTTGACATTCTCCGAGTTTCTTGCTATACTATAGAAAAAGAAACAAGGAGAATGTTTTTTATGAAAATTACAAAACAACAAATGACCAAAATATTCGAACTTTGTGAAGCAGACCCCCAAGTGGCCTATTTGGAGTGGTTGCGATATGCCGATCCCAAAGACCAGCTCAAGGATGCTCTTAAAAATTATATTAAAGAACAAACAAAAATGGCTTGTTTGGGAGAAAGATACGTCAAAATGTCAGACGAGGATAGTGAGGTAATCGCTTCATATTGTTACTGTGGTGGCCCATTGACGAATGAAAAAATAGCCGTTAAATTTTTGAGCTTTGTTGGTAAATATTTGTCGAGGATAGGCTACTGGGAGTTAGAACTAGAAGAAATAGACTTAGAAGAACTTTGCGAATTATACTATGATTTTTTCGCAGCAAAAGACACCTTGTTTCAAGAAGCACTCGATAGCACTCGTAGCGTACTCAAAGAAAAAGCACGTCAAGTGAACCGACAATACTTAAATACTAAGGGGGTGCACCATGAATAAAGAAGGTAACGATTACAGAGACGAATTCATCCAAGCAATGGACGACTTGCGATTCCGTTTGGTACACAAAGACGAGGTTGAGGTTTTAGAAGCGGGCGGAAATGGGCTAACCATTCGCGACTGCTTCTTCAACGGTATTTGCGGGTACTCGAAATTTCACGAATTCTGCTTGTCATATCACAGCAAAGAATATGAGGAAGACCCAGGATTCACTGACGAGATATTGGAATATGCTTTGAACAGGTTCTTTGATAAGAAGTGGGAACAAAAAAAATATCTTTTGCTCGCGTGCGATTTCAGCAAAATAGAACAAGCTAAAAAGTATTGCGCCGAAACGGTGAAGCTTATCGCTGCTGCTTACGTCGGCAGGCTAAGAGAGTTATATGATTATCATGAACTAATAGAGACAGATTACTTCTCTTCCAATATCAAGTATTTGAATGGCGGAGTTTATAGCAGGCATCTCTTAATAGACGAAAATGACGAAGATTATGACGAAGATTACGGCGAAGATGATGACGAGGAGGACGAAGAAGATTATGAATAAGAGCTTGGAGTTTGTGAAAAAAAGTATAGCAACACAAGGCAAGGATTGGCCTTACGACAACGATAAAGGTGTCGCTGTTTTGTCGCTTAAGGGCGTTTTGGGACGCATCTTCAAAGTCAAAACCTCCGACGAAGAAGTTGACGATTTTTTTGAAATTGACGATTTTTTTAAGGACGATGACGACGTGAGTTTCCCTTTAACGTTGATTAACGACAAAACGATCGATATTGAAATGACTTTGGCCGATGACAATTACGAGGATTTTGATTTTTTCAGCTCTTATAGTGGATACACTGATGGTTCTCTTGATGTCATTCTTCAAAAGACGGAGGGAATACTTCAGAAGTTGGCAAATTTAGCTTCTTACCCCGAAACTAAAATCGCAACCATAGAAGATTTGGACGGCGTACAAAAAATCAAGATAACGGTTGGGGAAGTTGTTGTTTGTCAAACAGAGGCAGAGCCTCCTATCGCAGAAAAACCTTGGATATCGAAATCCTTAAGACTTTTTATTCCAGCGCACTTTGAGTTGATAAAGTGAGAAAATAAGATGCAGATGTCAATGACTTACGGCGACATATCCGCCAACATTCTAATAGACCGTCAGCCGTGGGGAGCAGACATCGTCACTGTTCGGCTGACGGATTACGATGTCTTACGTGCGACACGGGAAGGTGACCAAAGTTTCAAGGTTACTGACCATATTAGTATTCAAACGGCGTCGGGCGACAACGTCTGCTGTCGTTGTATTATAAAGTAAAAGGAGATAGCAATCATGAAAATTGGAGCAGTTTGGGATGCAACAGTAACCCACTTGAACTATGCCTTGAGAGGCAAGATGGTGGCCAATGATTCAATGTTGAGTCAGGAAGCCAATGCAACCACATTGGTTTTCACAATCAATGACGCGGTGTTGACCTTGGGCGACGACGACTGTATGCCCAAAGTGGGAGACCAGATAACTGTCAAGCTTACCACCAAAGTAATTATGGGTTGCGTTTTCGAGGTTGGCTCAATAAATATGAGATTGGAAGACGCAGTAATCACCAACATCGACAAGTGCAACAACCTGTGTGTGACAGCAAAGTTAACAGCGGAACACCTGTATGACGCGTTGCTTGAAAAGTTTGGGGTTAAGAAACATAAGTCATAAAAGGTTGACAAACGACAACGGCTGATGTATAATGAAAAGAAAAAGGAGTAAGAAAGATGGCTGAGTATAAGAGTATTTTTGAAATTGGGGAAAAAGTGTATCTTGTAAACACAACCAAATCTCTCGCGCCCCTCATTAGAGAGTTTACAATCACAAGGATTTGTTGGTCTGCGATTATGCCACCACACAACGACATTGAATTGGAATACACCGCTTACGAAACTGAAAAAGGACCAGCTAGTCAGTGGTGGAGGCTCTACGAAGATGAGAAGAATATATTCCACACTAGAGCTAAGGCCGAACAGTGTTTGGAATACTTGAGAGAAATATTCAAAGACGACCCGTTAGAAATGATGCCTTATGAAATAGGGAAAGCCCGCGTGGAAGAGGCGGAGGATAATTTTGTCGCCTTGTATGGGAGGGGGTAAGAGAGATGGCTGACGAAACCAAAGAGACATTCGAAGACTTAACTACCAAACGCTGTCGGACGTGCGCTGTCTGCGGGAAACCCGAAAATGATGGGTTGCTCTTCGATGACTCTGCGTGGATCTGCAACGACTGCCGAGCGGTGCTGGGGCAGTTGAGAGGATGCTACATTCGTTCGGTTAGACACAAAGAGAAGAGTCAACAAATCAAGAACGGCTTAACCAACGAGCGGGCTCGTCTGCTGATTGAGAGTTGGTTCTGTAACTTTTGTCCAAATAAGGGGCAACCTTGTATGGCTGATTTAAAATCAGAGAGAGAATGTGTCAATAATAAATTGGCAAAGATTGGCTTGTACGTCGGACATCGAGAATTTCCGTTGATTGAGAAGATGAAAGTCAATCGTCCACGTTTTGTTCAAGTACGAGAACAAGAGACATGCGACCACTGCGGACGAGAATTTCCGTCGGGTAACGCTATGGCCAGAGTCGAAGTTTTTGGTCGGACGACAGAGGACGAAACATGGGGACACTCTTATGTTTTCTGTCCGATGTGTGCTAAGATGCTTTTGAGAAAGGCTGAAAGAGCAGAACAAGAAGGTAATTTATAAAAGCCCATATAGACCGAAAGGTCTATATGGAATCTTAATTTTTGATTTGGTGGTCGAATGTGGTCACGGGTGGTTAAAAAGGGTCAAAAATGGTTAAGGACCTTTATCTCTAAAAAGTCCTTTTTCACACCCCTACTAGACAGAGGCATTTCCGCCGCCCATAGGAGTAAAAATAATGAACAAGTTAACCAATTTAGTAAACGAGTCAACTAATTTCGACCTCGAACACGAACTCCGATATCGTCTTCCGAAGTCGGTCTTCGTCCAACTCATGGCGAGTCCTTACGAACCAATCACAATTGTCGACCGTGTCATCATCCGTCAGCTTTGGACGTACAACGATGGCATCGTCCGCAGCCGTATCCGCGAACTCACCGACAACAACGGAACCGTCTCCTACACCGCATGTACAAAGTACAAGCTAAACGACGACAACCAACTCGAATTTGAGCAGCCCATTCTCCCAACCGAATTCGCACAAATCCGCAGTCTTTATTCGAAGTCATCGCTCGACGAAAAAATCCGCTTTTACTTCACCACAAGGGAGAACCCGAACATCTATTTCGTAGCCGACCTCCCGACGTCATCGGACGAAGTCGTCATCGAGATTGAATGCCCGAAAGATGTGAAGCCTGTGATACCGAAATGGCTGTCGGAGAACGCCTTTTGAAACCTTTGAGAAACCCCTGGGAAAGGGGTTTTTTGTTAGGAAAAACGTGTAAAAAACCTAACAAAACCTATGGAAAAGTGTGATCGGGGCGGCGGTCGTAGTCGCTCGTCGTCTGAAAATATTGGGAGTGGACGGCTGAAAATGTCGGGAATGAGGGTTGGAACTGGCTCATAAAAGTGGCATTATCTGCACCAAACTCGCTCATTTTTTAGGTATTATTTGCACCTTTGGCGGCGGTCGTAGTCATCGAATGACTCGACGAAGCGTCATCGAATGTGTCGATTCTATTCCTTTTTTGGCATTGTCGACCATCGGATTTTATGCCATTTTGGCACATTGGGAATACCCGAAAGTATGCCATTGTGGGTATAGTCCCGCCGCCGACGGACGGATAAAACGCACGATGTCAGCGGTCAATTTCCCCGACATTACGGCAGTATAATCGTGATTAGACTAATCCAAATTCTACAATTGCAAAGTCCATAAAACAACGTCGAAATCACCCAAAAAGTTATGTCCCATTTTCGGTACATTGTCCCATTTATGGTACATTAAAAATAACACGATTCGTGTTCTCGATCGGGCACACAGCCGCCGCCGAAGTCCTACTATTTAGTGGGGTTCTGGCGGTTTCATCGGGTTTTATAAGACACGATTCGTGTTCTGATTTTTGGATAGGGCGGCGGGAGTCATCGGACGGTGTTTTTGTCGCTTTATTTTGTCACTTTAAGTAGCCGTTTTTTACATCAGAAAATTCCAAAAAAATTTTTTCATTTTTCGGTTGACAAATAGCCGCCGCCGTTATACAATGGTAGTGTCGGAAGGGGACGAGAGCCCCGCGGCAGGAGAAAAAATTATGACAGACTTGGAACAATTTATGGCAGAATGTGAAGCACTCGGTAAACGCTCGGACAGGAAGCGCGGCAAAGACAAAACCCCGCGCGTAAACTCGGTTGAGCTCAAGACCCCGAAGTCAACGGACGTCGTCGTCCCTGTTGATTTGACCAAGGAGGAGATCGAAGCCGTCAACGCAGGCATTGTGGCGTCAACGCTCGGACCTGACAGTTTGTGCTGGAAGTGTCTAAACGCTCACGACAACGTTCGTCACAGCTGTGAGAAGTTTAGGACGGGATGCCCCATCGACGGCAGTACATACAGACAGGAAGAGGGCCCGCTCGGTACGGAGTACAACATCAGGACGTGCCCGTGCTTCAAATTCGAATACGACCGTCCGCAGCCGTTCAGAGACATCGTTAAAATCATCGCTCATTGGTGCGAGGTGGCGACAGCGACCGTATGGCGTAATCGTGAGAGATTCCTGACGATGTACAACGAGATGTGCCCCGAATGTGCTTTCACAGTGCTGGACGAAACTTACGACGAGGAGGAGAATGAATATGATGATGACATTATTGAGTGAGATGGGAAGCATTGCGGAACTTTACCGCACCGATTTGATTTGTGGGGTTGGGATGTGTATGGCAGCGGTTATCATTATCATCATCGCTTACTTCACAATTATGGACCACCTTGAAAGCAAAGCGGCGAGGGAAACATTGTTGGTCCTCGGAATTCTCGTAATTCTGTTGGCGATGGGTATACTCACCTGCAAGATTGTCGTTTTGGGCAAATTCGAGCTCGCTTCGAAGGGTTCCGCCGCCGTAATCGAAAACGCAGGCGAACTTTTGTTGCAGAATCGTTTTTGAGGTCAGTATCAGCCGAAATCTCGGCACATACGAAACTTTGGCGGTTCGGTTGAAGAAGTTGTCGACCTCGACCTTCGTTGTCCGTATTTTCCCATAAAAACGGGATTGGCGGCGGAGGTCAGGTGGAACTTTTATCGTAGAATCGATTTTAAGGTCGCTGAGCAATGTCAGTAATCACAAAAACGGACCGTTGGCATCGTCCTCGATAGATTTATCGACCGAGAATCTAAAGTTTTTTCTGCAATGTAGTAGTAGTAAAGAAAACACAAAGAATGAAGTTGGCGGCGGGAGTCGTCGCCGTAGGAGGTTATATGAGCACAGATTTTTACAGTTTTTTGGAAGCATTGAGTTTCTACGCCGCATGGATGTTGTCGGTATGCAGCACCATTGACCTGTTCAGGGAGACCAGAGGATGCGGGCGCATCAGCCGATGGGGAAGGGTGTTGGCAGTCATCAGCATCGTCTCCACGATGGCAGCGTTCGTTTACACCGTGTTGCTCGGGGAAAGGGTGCTTGCATAAGTCAACGAGAAGCGGATGGTTTTTCATTGAAAAGTCAATAAAGGCGGCGGGAGTCACAATAGGTTGACACCGACCGTCCTTTATGCTATAATGATGTTACGGTGGGAGAAGTATAGTCCCGCCGCCGATTCTTACGACAAGGAGGAACGACGATGTTCCACGGATCTGTAATGGGGAAAATAGTGACCCCGATCAACACAAGCGACGAGAAACGTCCCAGCGGTAATACCCGCAGAAGGGCGACGTATACGGTGTGCACAGGCAAGGATGGCTATGGCAAGAATAGTCACTTCTGCAATATGAATATGATTGCCATCGGAGGGGCTGCTTACGAAGCGGAAAAGAAGTTGCACAAGGGCGACCATGTGTACGTTGTCTTCCACGCAGAGGCGGCGGATAACGACGGTCATTTTGCATTCTACGTCGACAGCCAAAGAAGGGCGAATTGTGCCGACAACCCCGAAGAATCAATGACGGATGAGGAGTTCGAAGCAAGCCTTCCGCCTATGGATTTTTGAGTCAAAACCAAAAATAGCAGAAAAAGCGGTATACACTATACTAAACAGTATACCTATACATTTAGTAAACATATAAACATGTAAACAAGAATGAGTCAACTCTATAGAGTTGACTCATCACTAAACAGTATAGGTATACCTGTATACAAGATACCCCTATAGGGGTATCTGTTTATACAATGTATACCTGTATACAAGTATACAAGAGACTTCTATAGAAGTCTCTATAAACACACATGCACACGTGTATATAGACAACACCAAAACGGTGTTAAACAAATACAATAAACGAACTAAAAAGGAAATAAGATTATGGACAAAATCAATAAACAACAAATAACCAAATTTTCACAACGACTTGCACAGACAATACAAGAAATGCAAGACTTTTACAATGACTTACAAAAACTTCTAGGGGAAGAATCAGACCAACCGAAAACATGGGTAAGTGATTCCCATACTACTACAGAACAAACATCAACTACTGATATGGTTTCGTCACCATCGTGGTTAATTGCAGTGTTAGCTCCCTTATATAAAATAAAACTTGTTCCCCTATCTAATATACACGTTAACTTCACAGAGGTATACCTCGCAGATCTGCAAAAAGAAATACCAAGACCAAAAAGCTATTACTCAAAAAGCAAAGAAGGGAAACTCACTAATTATCAATTATTTATTAGCGAAGGAGGGTTGTCTTTTACACAACCAAACACTCCCGAAAGAGAGGCTCAACTCAAAGGATGGGAACAATATTTCGATTTCGTGTTTCCACAAAGCGACACAAAACCTTTCTATATCAAGAAAAAACCAGGAGTGCATCTTCCCGATATAGAACTTGAATATAGTGTGAAAAACAGAGCAAAGCGGCCAGTTTCTTTTTCGAGCGTGCAACCAGTGACTTACGAAGAAGTCTGTGCAAAAGCAGGACATATTCCCTCAAAAGGAGAATTGAGAGATATTGATATCAATTCGTTAATGGATTATTATGGACTTCATCGAACAGCATCGGGAGAGTTTGTAAGAAATCTATCATTTGCAAAAGGAGATTATTGATTATGAAAACTTCACAAGTAATTACTAATACAGCAGTAGCACGTAGACTTATCCAACTTGGTTTCAAAGTAATTGATATTAAACCAAACAAAGACAATCCAGTCAAAACATCTTTTGTCTTTGAATATACTCCTGTTTTCCAAGTAGCTTGGGCGCAAACATTAGAATTGCTCCACATATCTTCTCCCGAAGTAGAAAAGGGCTAACGCCCTCTTCACTCCCAGGCGCTTCGCGGAAAGGTTTGGGACTGACGGTCGTTTCACTCCCTTGTCCCAAAGGTTGCGTCTTTTGGTGTGAATCATAAAGAAGAGAGAGAACATAGAAATACTCACAAGGCGGCGGGAGTTGGCAACGGATTACGTCGGCTTCGGTAGTCGTCTTCGAAGGGGGTGCTTCGCCCCCTTCAACCCCATCCCTGATGCCCACACACCAAGAGAAGGCAAGCAGGGACAGTCAGGGGCATAAAGAAAAGGAATCCTCCGTCAAAAAACATCCGCCGCCGATGTCACAAAAGGTTGACATATTCATCTCCCTGTGATATACTACATATGCTGAAGGGCGACAAGGTTTTTACGATTGACCTTCGAGGACTACTTACCACTTTTCGCTCCTCCGAGGTCTGCGGGTTTTGTGAATTTCCCCGCCAAGTTCTCCTATAATTATTTTTCCCTGTCTCCCTTCGGCATCGTTTGCCAAAGACAACGTCACAGAAGGTTGACATCCGCCGCCTTCGGTGATATAATAAAATTACAAAATCGACGCGGGGGTTCACTCCCGAAAGGAAGGTAGGAATGAGTTGTAAATGCTGTGGCTGCACTTGCCATACCAACACCGATACAGACGCTTATATGTTCTCGGAAGAGTACGCCCAAAAGATGGCGGAGATCTCGGCTGACACCGAAGTCACCCCCGTGTCCCTCCACGGGCATATTGTGTGCGAAGTTCACCCCGACGAAGACATCAAAGTGTTGGCGGCGGAACTCTCCTCCCTCGTTGATTAACCGACAATCGGGAGAGTCGCGGTTAGGACGACATCAACCGCTGCCTTCTTCCGTAGTCATACACGTTCTTTGTTTTCTTTTCATATGTATACCTCCTATGAACACCTCGCTGTAGTCGTCCCAGCGGGGTGTTTTTGTTTTACTTCCGCCGCCACCAAATAGAATAGATTGCTCTGACGGACGCTGACATTGAGATTGAAGAAGTTATCGACCGAACTACTAACACTTCTTAAATGAGATTGTTCTAATTCAAAATTTACCTCAGAATCGATTTTGAGATGATTGTTCCGCCGTACTAGTAAAAATAAGGCGGCGGCTCTAAAAAATCCTGCTCCATCTAAAAAAATATCCACGCCGTACATACGCAATCAAGAAACGTTCCTAAAATCCCGTATTTCCCGAATATCGCACAAAATCTCTTGCCATACTAAACTTTGGCGTCTTCCTCGACAACTTCTTCATCCCCGACCTTCCCTTTCTTATTTTACAGATAAAACTGTTAAAAAATCGCCCACCCTTAAAAGTCGTCGTCATAATAGGTTGACATTTCCACCCAACCCGTGATATAATAAAAGAAAAAGAATTAGTGAGGCGTCCCTGTTCCGCCGCCCACGAAGGAGTTATTATGATTTATACAGTAGACGATATGACTGGCATCGTCGGTGTCCCTACCGATGAAGCCGAAACCACCGTACAATTTAGCCGTGACACAGATACCATGAATATCTGCACGTCCGACAACACCGTTGTTACCAAGCTCCGCCGCCTTCTCCGTGATTTTCCGAACGACTATAAGCTCGTCCGTATCTCGAAAGACAGCAACGGCAACCACGTGTTCTACACGCTCACAGCTCCCAAGAAGCTCTTCACCTTCCGTGCGCCGCTCTCTTCCGATCCCGATAAACTCGTCGAAGCGGGACGTCGTCTGGCAGCCCAAAATGCGGCTCGTAACGCATCGGTCGACAACGACTGACGACAGCAGAAGTCGATAAAATTATATCGATAAAAAATCTATGGGCGGCGGCACTTCTTACCGTCGTCCGACCCCGCGAGGTACTATCATGAGACAACACCTAATCACTCCTGAACAAATAGCCGAAGACTTCGGCGTTAAGTCCATCGACGACCGCATCTACGAGCTCCTTGAGACCGCTGACGATGCCACTAAATTGAGGGTTTTGAACCTCCTCAAATCCCCTTCCCAGCCTCCAACGAAGAGCGCTGGCGTCGACCGTAATCAGTTCTCTTTGGACGACTACTATGACCCCTATTACGGTGACTTCGATCCCGATATGCAATCGTATCAGTAAAATTATATCGATAAAAAATGATATCGATTTACGAGAAACCTTAAGATAATCTTAAGGTTTCTTTTTTGTTCCGCCGCCAAGACCGCGCCATAGTTACCCCCTTGCTCCCATAAGAAGTGCCAAAATATGAGTAATTTTTTATCTTATATAGATATTTTTATATCGATATAAATTGAGCGATATGGTCGGTTACCTGGTGGTGTGGGACGATCTGTTAGACGCTGACCTGGACGCCGTGGACGATCTACTACGAACGACGACGAGCGGGGTTTTGGTGCGGTATAGTACCCCCTGGTGGGAATTCGGCGGTATAATACGCCCAGGCTATGACCAATCCTGATATAAGGGAGGGACGATGACAACGAATGATGACATCGAGGGGTGGGGGGATTGAAAACGATTTATTCAATGGTCACTATCGTGAAAACCCGTGTGGCTACACTTTGTTTTTACACAACCACAAAACCAGTGGAGTGGCAATTAGCAAAGTGAGAAATATTACTAATATTGTTTCACCCAAATACATCACCCCCTCATTTATGGAGTCTCATCCAAATTGCTACTAAAATCACAGTTGAAAACCCAACTATGATCAATCCGCTTAACACTTGCATTCGCCTCACCTCCTTTATCTATAGTTTTTCAAAACGGCGTCAGCCGTAATTGCCAGCGCACGTTCGGTTGCTTTGTCCAACTCATCTTTCTTTTGTTGAAGTTGTTCAATGAGCTTCGGAAGAGCCTTTGCCGTATCGCCCCACAAACAAGCGATGTCCTGCCCGATTTGGTTGATTTGTTTAACAATCTCCTGACTTTGTCCATCGATGAAATGCCATTTGGTAATTGACACGCCCTCGATGTTCGTCTTCCATGTAATCTCCCAATGGTGGTCTGCCATTGTAGAGCGCACGGCGGTCGGCGCTGACAATCCCACGAATGAGCTTGGGATATAAAGTGCGTAGGTTGGCATGCTATGTCTCTCTGTGCGGATGACGAAAGCCTGCTTCTTATTGAAGTCAATCTTTGTCTTCTTTTTCACGCTACCTGGGATTTCGAGACTGTTAAAGTTATTGTTCGTTGAAATATCCGATGTGAACCAACCGCGGTCGGTGCGGCAGATTTCTCCGTCTTTGTCGAAGAAGATGATGTCACCGAGTTCGTAGCTTTTGCCGTTGACATCGATTGAGAAGGGGTAGTACCATTTTGCAGTTTTGTAAAGTTTCATTTCTGTATCTCCTTTTGAGTTATTTAATGTGTTTTTTGAGTTCTTCAATAATTGCAGAGGTGAGGACCAAATATTTTTCATTCGCATCACTCTCTCTTTATTGAGTTCATTGTTTTTCTCTTTTAACCGCTCAATCTCGGCTTTGTACTCGGAGATGTCCCCGTAACCTTTATCATAAAGAATTTCCGCTATTTGCAGCCGTTGTTCGCCATACAAATGTTGCCCTTTTGGATTTGCATCATATGCGGCTATTGTCTGTGGGACATCAAGCATCATTTTTTCGATTTGTTCTTGTTTAGTTTTCATAGTTGCCTCCTTAATTGTCGTAATATTCATCATACTTTTGACGATATTCTTCGAGATCTTTTTCGTCCATACAGAACGTGTCGACGATTTCTTGCTCTGTCATCCCACGATTTCGACACCATTCGTAAAGTTCGAAGTTGTCGTACATTTCGCTTGCCCAATCGAGCATTTCGTTAAAAAGCTGAAGTTGTCTTTCAATTGTCATATTTGGTTACCTCCTTTATTCTTCTTCTGGTTCGCACCAGTCTGGATACATTTCCTCTATCTCTTTGTCGGAGAGTTCCTTGCAGCCTTCTTTTGTAATCGTTCCTGCGAGCCACATCCCTGGTTCAAAATACTCACACTCGATTTCGAGTTGTGGATTGTCCTCGATGAGTTTTTCAATGACGGGGATTGGGGGGCCCCAGGGAGTATCGAAGAAGATTTTGATAGAATCTTCATTCTGTTCGACACTTATTGTCGTAGCGTTCCATTTGCACCCCCAATAATTGCAATTCCAATCATACCAATTGAACCAATTTTTGGGGTGTGTTGGGTCCCAATAAAGAAGGTGTCTGTTTGCCTCTCTCTCGCTATGAATGATATAGTCGTCGGGACATTCCTCTATAGTTTGTGGAGAGGGAATGACATTTTCAAAAGAAAAGGTTCCATTTGGAAGATATCTTTTGTTGAAGTCGACGATTTGTTCTTTTGTTCCTTTGGTTGATAATGTGTTTTGACACCAATTCGGCATAGTTGTTTACCTCCTTAACAAATACCATTTTCTCTGAACTCTTTCAAGAGTCCGTATCTTTTGCCAAGGGCTTCGAAGTGATTGCCCCAAGCGGCGAGATCTGCCCAGCTATAATTTCGATTCTCGAAATCTGCTTGCCATTTGATGGCTTGTTCTCTTGCTTCTTCTTTGAGTTGCTGATAGGTTTTAACCATTTTTGTTTTCTCCTTTTTATTTTATTAAACCCCCGATGGTTGGTCGGGGGTTTGTGAATTGATTAAAGATTTGCGAACTTCTTGTCGAGCGCAACTTTATTGAGCTCTGCAAGATGCTCGAGCAATTCGGGTGACACCGTTAGCTCATTATCGTGAGTGTTAATTTTGCGCAATTCGGCTTTTTCGGCATCTGTCAGCTCTTTCTCGTAGGAATCCTTGATGATGTTGATGAGTTCACTGTAAACGTCGGCCGAGTGCGAATACCCGTAGCCGTGCATCGCTTTGCCGTAATAGACGATTATACCGTTCGTATTCACGAGAACGTTCATCTCTTTGATACAACCACGACGTGGGTGATCGATGTCGGTGACGATAAAGTACGGTTGGATGAACGCACGTTCACCTTTTTTGCTGTCGATTGTGATGAAAAAATAGTCTGGTTTGCCATTTTTGTAAATAGAATTAAATTCCATAGTTTGTTATCTCCTTTTTATTTATTATTTTCGATTGTGTAATTGAATCCTTCTACGCAGAATCCAGTTAAATCGGAAAGAGCGTCGGCGATTTCATCATCCAAGTCATCGCCTTCTTCGTAATCCTCAATGTTAATATAACAACATTGAGGCAAGGTTTTTGCTAATTTTTTGTCACCATCTGTGTCCCAAGCTATTTCGCTGCATTTAACACGAATGGTTCTTCCTAATCTTTCTATCATTTAGATACCTCCTTATTGAACTTCGTAAAACCTCGGCATTCCGCCAAGTTCGTAGTTGTAGTTCGTTTCATCCGTAACGTCGTCGAAATCGACGTCAACGTAGTCATCCGAATCAAGGACAACTTGCCCATCGTGGTAAGCATCGCTTACTTTTTGAATCGCTTCGTATTTATCCTCTGCGCGGACTTCGACGGTTTTCTTTAGAGTCTCTGTGACCGAAATGTAAAAGGTCTTAAGAGGTTTGGAAGAGATGATTAAACCATCATCTCTTATTTCCAAATCTTTCAGTCCCTCATATTCCTTAAGGAAATATTCGGCAAGTTTATCGTAGTCTTCGTTTTTGGATATGGAGATTCCAATATCGATAACATCACCGTTTTCGTAATACGGTGCATTGATGTAGTCAAGATCGGTTCTCATACTATCTGAAGTCCAGACTTTGATTGCTGCATTGATGGCGAACGTTAAATCATCGATTGCTTGAATTACGCTCTCGTCGGGTTCGTTTGAATAACCGCCAGACCAACCGACACACACGGCGAGGTGGTCGTCGAGTTTGTTGGTGCAGCAGCCTTCTTGATGGTCAATCAACCAATTGACACTGTCTTTGAGCCATTGGCTCAATTGCTTCGTTTGCATTTCTTTGTTCATATTATACCTCCAATTCGGCAATTTCAATTTGCCAATATTCGTTTATTGTGTCTATGATTGCTTCTTCTTTGAAGCCTTCAAACAATCGATACACGTTTACTGTGTTCCAATCGTAGGGTCCTGATTCTTCGTCGTAGTCATCCATAAAAGCCCATTCGAGAACTTGATAAGCCCAAGCTCTCAATGAACCATAACGATAAAACGCGAAGTCATCGCCTTGAAGGTCTTCTGTATTGACATAGATTTTGTCTGTTGACAACTTTTCAATTGCTTCAACCGATTTCGGGAAGATATCTTTGAATCTGTTGTAGTCTTCCTCGTGTGACAAATCCATGTCGGTATACTCATCAAGAGACGAAAATTGTTGTCTCTCTTTGAGTTCTGCTAATGTGATTTTTTCCATATTTACCTCCTTTATTCGAGCACTTCTATTTTTCTGTAATAGACAGTATAATGGTAGTTGTTGTAATCTCCTGCGTCGTAGAATGAGAACGACGCGCCGTTCTCACTTTCGGTGTATTCATCACAGACATACTGATCTTCGTATTCTGCTTCTTTGAAAACACCGTCGTCGTCAAAGCAATCGGGGTAGGATTGGTTTTTGAATTTTTTTACGAGGTGATTATATTCCTTTTTTGCTCTTTCTCGAGTAGCATATACACTACTTCTTTGTTCGGTCTCACAGTAGTAGGTAACATCAACAACCAACAAATAAACGTATTTCTTTTCCATAGTTTGTTTCTCCTTTTTGTTTGAAATTTGCCCGTAACGTCGATAGCTCATCGTGTTTGTTTTAGAATTTGTACTCTTTGACGGCGTCTTTCCAACAACTACTGTTGCAGCCGTAACATGATTTGATTGAATAATCTCCTCGTGCTCCGTCGGCGAGAGCATCGCAGATGAGTTTGATTGGAATTTCGACATCCTTTTCAAGTTGGATTCCCCAGCAGCTTCCACCGCCGTTCCAATTGTCGTAGAGAAGACAGTCGACATCTTTGCTGACGACGATTGAACCGCAGTCTTTGCGGTCTTCGGGTTCCCAATGATACCCGTCTTCGTCTCTCTTGTTGATGATTTCTTGAAGCTCGATGAGCTTTTCAAGACTCATCTTCACAGGGAAGATAAGCGACGGAAGAGGAACACAGCAGTTGATGATTTCGTCGAACACACTCTCCAAGAAACCGTGACGCTCAAGACTGTCCTCGAGCGTGTTCAACGCGTGTTGAAGCTGTTCTTTGGAATAACCTTGAGTTTTTGCCAACCACACCAACGATGCACGATCGTCGATTTCATCTCCCAAACGTCCATTGTAATGCGGATAAACTGCATTCAATATGAAGTCGTGGTTTGCGTCGCCTGTATCGATACGAATATCGACGTCGACTTCTTGTTTCAGATACTCGTCGGTCGGATACTTAAAGTACCACATCGATTCGAGCTCGTCGCGGATTTTGTCGTCATCCCACGATTGACGAGTGAGAGTTTTCTCGAACTCTTTGATAAGTTCACTCTCGACTTGCCATGCGTAGTCACCCCACCATTCGAAGCATCTTTCCTCGAGTGTCTCCATTGGATATTTTGAATCCAAAATGTCGCCGATGGTTTTATCGTCGATGTCGTCGTCATAACCACGATACGGCTCGTCGTAGTAGCATTGGTTCTTTTCGTCCCAAGCCCATGAACTGTATTTCTCATCGAGAAATGCTTTAAGTTTTTGTTGCAAAATTGTTTGTTTCATGTTGAAACCTCCTTAATTTTCTGCCCATATGAGAGCATATTGATTTTTTGTTTTGATGAAGGCAATGCCTTCGGTGCATCTGAACACCTCCTGAAGGCGTTCGGGCGACATCGCTCGTAGTCGAGCAACGTCTTCTTCCGAGTACGCATCACTTGCCGTGTAATCATCGATTAGGTCATAAACCGTGTCTCCGATTACGTAAGGGAGACCGAACTCGTCGAGCACTTGTTCAAATGTCTCCGTCATCTCAAGTGGACTGACAACAAAAGCATCAATCCACTCTTGAGGAGTAACGCCGTCAATGGCGGCGTTATCTCTTATGGTTTCACCGTCACAATATGTGACGTTTTTGTTGTTGATGTTTACATCGACGTCGTAGTCTCTGTCGATATATATTTCAACATTGAAACCTTTCTTTGCAATTTTAATCATTTTCATTTGGTTCCTCCTTTTCGGGGATGCAATAGCCATATCCCCAATCTTCGATTTCGCTTTCGGTCATTTGGACTTGACCGATGAGAATTCGATAAAGTTCTTCGTTACTGTCCGTATTCCAGTCGACGTATTTGAGCAATTTTTTGATGAGCGAATTCTTTTTGAAAGAATATTTCGCATCAATCAACGCTTCGAGAGCGTCGTCGACGGTGCGGTATGAGTAAAGACCTTGATTCCAAGTTCCGTCTTCTCTGTGATAGCCAAGACCGACAACGTAATCGTCGCCCCAATACATAGAACGTTTTGCGATGACATGCTCTTGATCACCATCGGGGATGATGGTGATGATTTTGTAACCTGCTGATGTTTGTTTATCGAACATTTTTTATTCCTCCTCTTCGTTGTTTTCTTCGTCTTCGTTATCTCTCCATTCTTCAAAAGATGCGGGTGAACATCCCTCGAACAGTGGATCGGTATGATTGAAAATCCAATCTTGCAAATAACGAAGATAACGCTCGTGGGCGCTGTCACTGTCATCATCAAGAATAACAGCATTATCAAGATGGACGTTGATATCTCCGTCCATCTTTTGCTCCAAAGTGTCAATTACTTGACCCTCGTTGATTGTGTCATCGACATCGATGACTGCTAAAATGTTTCTGTACATATGTTGTACCTCCTTTAATAATTTACGACGAGCACGCCGTCGTTCTTTTTGTCGTAATCGTCATCTAGACAGCCAATCCATACTTGGATGTCGTCTTCGTCAAGATTCTCGATTTTCTCCCTGTCGGGATAACCTTTTTCAAGGAAATGCTCCTTGACATATTTAAGAACCCTTTCAGTCGGAGCGACCGTACTTTTTGAAGTAACCACGCCACTCATGTTGAGACTCTCGATATGCCAACGGAAGAGATAGCCTTCTGTCTGGATGTTTGCCCATGTTGCGATGGATTTCTTAATCTTCGAAGCGGACCGAACGTCGCCGAGAACTCCGCCGCTGTAATAACTAAGTCTTGCTCCCGCCGCAATACACGCTGTAAAGCAACGACAGCATTCTTCGAAGCACGAAGTGTCGCCATCCTCGTCTTCGGGGACAGCGATATCTTCTGCGATGAATTCATAATCAGAATTGTCTGCTCCGTCAGGAACCCCGCTTGTGAGCCAGAGGTCCATAACCTCTTCATCGTTAAGGCTACGGACGACAACGTCCATAGCCTTAAGAAGTTCTACTCTTTTTGCGATGTTTTCGGGTTTCATCGCGATTTCAATTTGTTTTTTAGAAAGCTTATTCATTTCTCTTACCTCCTTATTCTTCATCATCCATTGGAGCAAATCCCATTTCGATGATGTCGTCTTCGGTGATACCGAAGTTTTCGCCGATTGTTATCAAATGTTCAAATACTTCCTCTGCGGAAGATTCTTCGCAAAGGTCTTCGACCAATGCGGTAAGCAATAATGCTTGTTTTTGTTCAATTGTCATTTTTGTGCCCTCCTTTAGCCAATGTACTCGAAATAGATTCTTTCGTCGTCTTCCCCTACCATTTTGTAGGAGCGGACATCGTCTTCATCGTTATTGTCGATAAATTTGATGTTGACGTAAGTGTCTTTTTGGTAATCGTCAAAAATGAACTTGTCAACGCTGATGCCGTCTTCTGTTTCTTCATAATCAAGTTCATCAAGAACGAGATCTGCTTCAGAAAACATCTTACTGTAGTTTTCTTCAAAAGCCTCTTCAACAACGTCGTATAGAGTATATGGAATTTCACCATCCATACTCTTTAGTTTTTCATCAACGATATCACACAAAGACTCGAATTTCTCGTCTGATAATTTTTCATCTATATCGGTCAAATATATATCGACCATATCTGCAATTTTTAGCTCAAGAGCGCCAATGCCGTTTTGTTTTGCTTTTTTGAGTGTTTCTTTGTAAGTCATTTGTCTTACCTCCTTTATTTGATAATTCCGTAGACGTCGTCTACGTAGTAACAACCCACAAAGGGGTTGTAGATTGCAGTACAACGAATACCTCTGTAATCGACGATAACGTCGTTACAGCTTTTTTCACTGACAATTGTAACTTCGGCGAATTGACCGCCGAGGGAATGGATACGTGCTTGAATTTTTCTCATGGTTGATGCCTCCTTAATTATTTTTAAAGTAATTATAAATTTCTTCTGACGCTCTGTAGAGGTAACTTCCACACCTTATACAACAAGCATCTTCGCCCCAATGTTTTCGCATTTCTTTTACGCTGGGGTTTCTGCCTACTGATTCGAGATAAGTCGAATCAATTCTGAATTTTAGCAACCCATCTTCGAACTGCTTTCTTTTGACTTTTAAGACTTTCACGATTGTTACCTCCTTAAACTTCAAAATTGTTTATAAACGCGTTTGCTGCGTTTTGGTCTCTGATTATCCTCTCCAAGTTGACTTTGAGTGACGGCCAGTTTTGGAGCAGAGCGTAGAGGTCATCTGCCAAACGTTCCTCCAAAACCATTGCGGGGCCAAACGCTCGAGCGAGTCCGACGTGGGCCTCTTTTTGTTTATTCCAACCAGCGCAGAATGAACTGAGTTCGGGCTTTATAACCAAAACGTACATCGGTGTTGGTGTTCCCGTTCTTGGGTCATAGTGGGTTCCTCCAAAACCAAGACAAACATCGCCCGCAAGGCGCGGGACGACGTTTTCGACGATATAACGCTCAATTGCGAGAGCGTTTTGTTTGATTTGTTCTTTTTGTTCTTGATTAAATGTGATATTTTCCATATTCACACCTCCTTTAATTCAACACAATCGTGTCGCTGGGTTCGTCTTCGCCCACCTTGTAAACGAAGACTCGTGCTTCGCCGTCTGATGTCACATCGAGACGAACTTCTGCTTGTCCGCCTTCGGTGTCAAGGGTAACCGAAATACCTTTGAAGTCACCGTCGGTAAATGCCGACGCCATTGCGAGACCTGCTGCGGTCTCTTGTAAAATTTGATTTTTCATAAAGTTTCCTTTTTCGGCTTTCTATGCAGGAAAGTGTCCCAAGGCAGTTGTTTTTATTAACGGTGAGCACCAAGCGCAAGATATCTTTCTTTGATGGAAGTTGGATCGATCGCGATTCCTTTCTTTTTCATTGCTGACGCCCATTGTTTCAAGAATTTGATTAAATCAAATCTTTTGTGATAGACATCGCGTTGTGTTGTTTCGAACGCTCTCTCTTGTCCTTCTTTGGTTAAATCACCATTATAAGCACAATGGACTTGTTCAATGCCGCCCGAAGGCGAAATCGCCATCGTGTAATATGGCTCATTAAGCAAATCATTTCTTCTTATGAAGACAACGTTTTCTCTGTTGTTTGCAACAGCATCAATAAACGAGCCAACACAGTGATGCAACACCGAGCCTTCAGTTGTTAAATCTGAAGCTTGTGTCGGTGCAACAACGGACAAAGTTCCGTCGGTGAACTCGTAAGCTTTCAATCTTTCAATCGAGTGCTTAAACGCTTCGTTCCTTGCTTTGTCTTTGTAAAGATTGAAAATCTTTGTTAATTCTGATTCAAGAAAAAGAAGATGATGAGCAGGATCCATATTCAATTCGAGAACTGCCTGTTCCTCTGTCTTTGACAAAACAGTAAACTTAACGCCGCAAAGAGTGTAGTCTGTGTAAACACGTATGGTTGACTTAATGTCTGCTACGTAGCCATAATAAGTTCTTTCTTGAAAAAGCGTGACATGCTTTATAGCTGCTTCGGGGAAGAGGGGCCATTCACTTGGATTGAACACGACGGTCGGATCTATCGCCGATAATGCTTTAAGTTGTTCAATCGTTCTAAGATAATCGTCATATCTCATAACAACGCTTCCGTATGCTGCTATTCTCTTTTTGAATGTCTGTAGACCATCTTTTGCGAAAAGTGTAAACAATGCTTCATGTCCATCGTAATTCAACGAATAGTGGCATTTATTTATATAAATGTCGAGAAAATCCGTCATCGATAGATTATTGAACAAAGCGCTCAATTTAATATAAGCACTAATTACGCCTACGTCTTGGTTGAAAGGCAGGTTCTTAATTTGATTAACTATATATTTGTTGACATTCAACATTTGCGGAATGTTGGTTTTTGCACCATCAAAACATAAAAAATCTCTCTTTTCCCAATATGATTTTTTGTCATATTGTTCTTTTTCGAGACATTTTCTGTCAATAATCTTTTGAATCAAAAACTTGTTTTGGCTCTTGATTGCCAATTCAAGGAATTTTGCATATTTACCACGAATGGTAAACAAATTCAAAATGGCGTCTGCGTATTCTGGCACATCATAATAATCAAAGAATGTTGTTACATTACTTTGTTTGCCAAAGCATTCAGCAAAACTGATATGCTTACCGTTTTCATCGAAGCAGCCTTTGAACAAGTCGCGACGTGGTATATTATCGAAGATATCGCCATTCCCAAGACTTGTTGCTCCATTTTTTGGGACAGCCGATTTGGCCGCCGTTCTGTCAAAATCTGTATAACATACTAATGTATTGCTTTTGAGATTTTTAACATAAAGACGATAGCCGCATCGGTTGAAATAGATCTTATCACCTATCCTAAAAGCGGTGTCTTCTGTTTCAAAGCCCTTTGTTGCTTCTTTGTATTCGGTGATGCTGACTTCATTGTTCTTTCTTATATTTGCTCGCTTTGTGAGTTCTTTATCACTCGTTCTGAGCAAATTCAACAAATCTTGCGGCACACGAACGCCGTTTGGATAAGCTTTGAAGAAATTGGTCAAATCGTAAACATCAGTGATTATTTGGCGAATCTCTGGTGAAAATTCTTTACAACTCCAATTGTCGCAAAGCTTTGACGCCCAAATTGTGGGATGTATGTCATTAATCGTTGTCTGGTAAGACGACAAATCTCTTAAAGAAAGTTTGTCTGGTTCTCTCAACGACGGGTCATTATCATAAATTTCGATTGGTTGTTTCGCGTTTCTCCAATATGCGCTTGATGGCACTGCTTCAAGACGATCTAATTGTGCATTGTAATAAATGCAGATGGAGGTTTTATCAGGATAATGTCTTGTGCCAATAAAAAACGACTCCGTGTCTGGGTTGCGTTTCGGATTATAATAATTGAGATTAATGTTCCAATCGGCGTCGAGTTTCGCTCGTGCGTTAACGCAATAAATATCAAAGTATTTGTTGTTTGGATCTTTTACCCAAAGCTTCCAGTCGACATATCCTCCGTAAGAACCAGATGAGTTGCTCACGATAATGTAATCATCGGGAGTGTCTGAATAGCTAATTCTACAACGTTTGCCATCGATCATTCGATAAGTGTAACCGCTTGCAGTTTCTTTCAAAATTTCTTTGTTCAAATAGTTCTTCACTTCTTGACTGAGTTTCATATATTACTCCTTCGCCCCTTCGGGCTTCTAATTATTTTTTATTTTTTGACCCATTCGGGTTCGGCCTTATAAGCTAAACCAGGTTCGTTTACAACGCCGAACCTGAACGGTAAAGGGGACCAGTTGCCCAGCCCCCTTTGTTGTTATATTAGAAACGTGTGCAAAACGCTCTAATATAATCGTCTCCGAACAATCTGTTCCCTCTCTCTTTCAAAATGAGTGAGATTGCTCCTTTGCTATTGCCGACTTGCTTCTTCTCTTCGTCGTTGAGTTCGACGATGATGTCGCCATTGTCATTGACCAAAATACGCTGCTTATGGTCGATATAATACTCACTGCCGTCATTGAGTGTAACGATTTCGGTCGGGTTGATGCCTTTGCTCATAAGCATAAAGCAAATGCGCATCATTTGCTTTGCTTTGCGACTGTCGGAGTTGCACGCATCTAGACAGATTTGTGCAAAATCAATTGCTGCTTGACGGTCTTCTTCACCGTTGTAATAATACTTTTCGACGGTTCCGTCAGGGAATTCGATTGAAGCGATTCCCATATTGAGATTGCTTCTCTTGCTCATTTCTTTGATGACGTCGATGACGTTGTCTTGTCTTTGATTGCTCGTGAGTTTAGTGGTTTGTTTCATAGTGGTTTCTCCTTTTTTGTTTGAATTTTTGGTGTTGATGTTTGCGCTGGTTGATACGTTTTTGTTTTGATTAGACATGTTTATGTCCTCCTTTAATTATTTTGTGTGAGTTTTTTAATGGCCTCTTTATAACTGATGGCCATTGACTTGCTATAAAACTTGTCGGCATTGTCTACCATAAGTTTTATAAATTGATACACTTGTGGAAGATATTTGTCTTCAAGTGTCGGTTTGAACCATACCTCTTGCCACTCGTAGCTTCCACCGCCGTCTTTGTCGCTGGTCTTGCCCTTAACCTTTCGGTTAATAATACAAACATATAGTTTCGATATATCCGAAGTTTGGACAATTGATACCTTAGTTTTTTGCTCTTTGAAAGTCAAGATGACTTGTGAACGCAACCTTCCGCTGAACGGGTGATCGCGCTCGACAAAGCTGATGTTGTCATCAACATCTTGTTTGATAATTTTTGTTAATTTATGAATAAGCATCTTATTCACCTCCTTTACTCGTTTGCGTGCGAGCAGATTCCCCATTCGCACGTTTTATTTGTACAACCCTCACAAGGGTCTTGTTTTTGATCGAACAATTCGTCGATTGTTCCTTGTTCATAATCGGTCATATTAGACCTCCTTATTATTGAGAACGATGCCGTTCATAAGAACGGCGAACTCTTTTGCGAGGTCGAGAGAGTGGAAAAGACTTTCTACTTTCTCTCCGTTTTTTGCGTTATAAATTACTTTATAATTTGGTTTCATATTGCACCTCCTTTAATAATTATATTTTGTCGCTTCTGCGGCATTTTCCCATTCTGCGACGAGATTGCCGCCTGCGAAGCACTTGTTCAACAATTCAAGTGCCGCCTTGTCATTGCCGAGCAATATTTGAACTTCTGCGGCGTCGATAAGAAGATGATCCTGCCGTGACCAGCTCCAAGGATAATCTCTTTTGATTCTATTGACTTCTGCGTCAATTTGTTTGCAGGCATATTGCCTATCATAATTTTTTTGTAACATATGTTACCTCCTTATCAGTCGATCGTATCGACCGTTACTTGGGTATTCACATTGATACCCAGTTGATGAATCAGCGACATCGCCAGATTGTCACCGAGTTCAAAAACGTCAACTTTTTTCGGCGTTACCAGTGTCATCGTTGCGACGGTGACGCCGTCATTGTTACTGAAAATAAAACTATAATGTTTCATTATTGATTCCTCCTTTTCATTGATTTGTAATTAGGTTTTTCGACCTTTGCTTCCACCATCGGGAAGCTTCGAACGATGACGCCTTTGTTGTTTACCACCGAGTTTAGAAGCTCGGTGGGATTGAATTTGCTATCAAGAGCCTGTTTGGCCTTGATTTTGATACTATAGTCTTTAAAGAAATTAGCCATAGTAGCCTCCTTTAGATAAATTTAAACCAAACATCTTTGTGTTTGGCGATGTGCTTGCTGCACTTGATGCTGCCCGTGAAAAGGCAAGTGTTGCTATCGATGAAGTACCACTTGTTGGTGCCTTCTTCCTCGCGGAAGTTAGGATTCACATCCCCTTCTGAAAGTTCGAAAAAGTGGACGAGACTAAGCTCGCCGTTTTCTTCGAGTTTCCAATACTTTCCTATGGAGGGTTTGATCTCTTGACCTTCAACGAGTTCCGTAAGCAAACCCTGCTTACAAACGTTTATCGACATCTGTCGACGCTTTTCGTCGTCGGGAGTATCATAAACGCCAACGGGGCGAACTCCCATTTGGAGGATTTCAACTGCCGCGTCGAGCAATTGGTATGCTCGTTGTTGACAATTGATTTGCTGCAGAATCTCTTCTGTGGCTACACCTCTTGTTTGGAGCGGGAGTGTACAGAATTTGTCCGTAACGGTTGCAACAACACCCTCTGGAGTGAGTGCGTTGTAGAACTTTGCGATCGCTGTCGCTTTGAAGTATGTTTTCATAACGTTTTCTCCTTTGCTTGCCAAGCTACCCGACTGGCGTTATTTTGATTTTGCGGGTGATGCCGTTATGTAGCATCTTTCTCCATCTGCATTACTCGCGGGCTTTGGACCGCCGTCGGCTGCATTAAGAACGAACAACCCTAAAGAGGGCTGTTCGAGGCAGGGTTCTTACAGGTGAGACCTGAGGACAATTCTGAATACCGCACCGCCTTCGTAATACACCGTCAACGTTGCATTGACAATCTTTGAGAAGGCTTTGTCTAGCAATTTGGGATTAATTCCCAAGCAAGACACTTGGTGTTGTTCAGCCAATTGGACGATATCGTAAGTATTATATTCTACGATACCTTTGTTGGATTGACGGCAACGTGCTTTCGCGTCTGTATAGATGATGTCTGCGAGCGTTTGATACAATTTTTTCTTTGTTGTGAGTAGCATATTAGCCTCCAATGTTTATTATTTTATTATTAAGAGCAGTTTAACGTCTTGCTCAGGACGAGTCGTCATCCTTGTACCAAAGGTACAATTTTGACGGCTGTGTGGCCGCAAGCGCGCAGCCACTTGGCTGTTTCTTCAGCACTCTTACGAGTACAGAAGAATTTGTTAAAAATTTGAACAGTTTCTGTTCTGTCGCCGTAAGCAACAAAACTTATAATCCAAATCTTCATTTGGAATTCCTCCTTTGTTATTTTTATATCGGAATTTCGAAGTTGACTATCGAAATTTTCGAATAGGGTAGATACTCACATTCCCTTTTTTGTAGGTAGGTGAGTAAGGTTTGATTCAACTTTCAATTGAAAGATTCAATCAAAAGAATCAAAAAAGACTTTATATATATTCACTTTTTGGAACATATATAAAGTCTAATTTACACTTTTTTAAGATTAAATTTCAACCAATTTAACACTTATGGACAAAAAAATTCGTGGACCCATTTTTATGCTAACACAATAATTTCTTACAAACTCTCATAAACAAGATATAATATAAGCTATCCCCGTAGTCCCAGCGGTTCTCACATATTTAGGCTAACTGTTTAAGCCCTTCGTTGAGAATGTTTATCGCAGCGTTTACGTCTCTGTCATGATGAGTGTGGCAAACGGGGCAATCCCATTCTCTGACCTTCAAGTCTTTTGTTCCTTTGTTCTTATACCCACAAACACTGCAAGTTTGAGAACTTGGAAAAAACTTGTCAACTTTAATAACCAATCTTTCATACCAACGTGCTTTGTATTCTAACTCTCTCACAAATTCCGACCAAGAAACATCATTGATTGCTTGTGCAAGTTTATGATTTTTAACCATATTCTTCACTTGTAAGTCCTCAATACAAATCACGTCGTTTCCTCGAATAATATCTGTTGAAAGCTTTTGTAAAAAGTCTTTACGCTGATTCGAAATCTTCTCATGTAATCTCGCCACTTTTATTCTCGCCTTGTCACGATTAGAACTATCTTTTGATTTTCGAGACAACTCCCTTTGTAACTTTGTAAGTTTATTTAACGAGTTTTTGAGATATTTTGGATTGTTTATAAGTTCTCCGTCGCTTGTTGTGCAAAATTCTTTAATTCCCAAATCTATTCCAACTGCGTTGTTCGTAACTGGCAATGGTTGAATCTCAACATCTGCGCAACATAATGAAACATAATATTTACCACTTGGTTCTTGTGAAATAGTTGCACTTGTTATTCTTCCTTGTGGTATTAATTTGTTTTTAATTTTTACCAAACCAAGTTTTGGAAGTTTAACATATCCGTCAAAATATTCAATATTATCTTTCACACGTTTTGAAGTATAAAAATGCCTATGTTCTTTTTTGCTTTTAAACTTCGGGAAACCTGTAATTTTTTTAAAAAAACTTTTATATGCACAATCGAGATTTTCCAGTGATGTTTGGAGAGCGGTGGAATCAACTTCTCTAAGCCAGACATATTGCTTTTTTAATTTGGTTAACTCTGACAAACTTTGGAAAAGTGATAAATATTGCCCGCTAGTTTGATATAAATCAATTTTTTCTTTTAAAAAATTATTATAAACAAATCTGCAACAACCAAAAGTTTTAAT
>ERZ1026780.93-NODE-93-length-74529-cov-13.117330_pt1 | contig 74529 bp, 68 predicted proteins | sample MGYA00380126_ERZ1026780 | MGnify/ENA primary metagenome ERZ1026780 (study PRJEB33269, sample SAMEA4719762) | human gut metagenome | biome: human-associated habitat; feature: organic feature; material: feces | place: Cameroon | collected 2013-10 ... | reverse complement strand
GGTTTCTTTTGCAGATGGAAAAATTGATTCGAGCCTGAATGTAAAAGGCGGAAAACTTACCGCGGAAAATACCTCTGTGGCAGGCTCTGTGAACATTGAAAACGGAGAGGTTTCTTTTGCAGATGGAAAAATTGATTCGAGCCTGAATGTAAAAGGCGGAAAACTTACCGCGGAAAATACCTCTGTGGCAGGCTCTATGAACATTGAAAAAGGTGAGGTTTCTTTTTCTAAAGGAACAATTTCCGGAGATATATCGGTTTCAGACGGAACGCTTGAAATTCATGATTGTACCATTTCAAAAGATTTGAACGTTTCTGGCGGAACTGTAAGACTGAAAAACTGCTCTGTCAACGGAAATATAAATTACAACGGCGGCTCTCTGGTTCTTGAAGGCGACTTTGCGCTTGAAGGTTCAATAAAAATTGCCGCAGGAATGAAAGTGGGCATAAAAAATCTTGCTGCTTCAAAAAATATAAAGATTTCCGGAACAACAGAAATTGAAGCATGGAATGTTGGAACAGAAGTTATTTATTCTACAGACGGAACTGCTCTTTCTGACTTGATTTGTTCTAAGTTCTCCGTAAAAAATAAAGATTCCGGCGGAAAATCTTTGTGCATTGTTCCTTCTTCTACAGATGCAATAAAAGGTGTTCTTTCTGTTGCTGGTGCTTCTGTAGTTCCAAGTTTTGGTCAGCCAGAATACACTTTAACACTTTCGCCTGCGTTATTTAGTTCAGTCCAACCGGACAACAAAGTTTCGCTTGCCGTGACGGATTCGGACGGAAAAGCCGTTACGCCTGAGTCCGTAGAATTTGCGCTCTATCAGAACAAAAATAAAGTTGCGGTTTTGAAAAACGGACTTATTCCGTCTTGGATTCCAGAAGGAAAATACACCGTGATTGCCACCGCGAAAATCGGCGGATATTCCTACGATGTGGAAACGGATATAACTCTTGCTTTTTAGGATACTGTTTTTAAAATTTGCAATTTTGGAGGTGAAAAATGAAAATTCAGAAGGTGAATAAAGAAAAATTTAAGAACTGGACAATATTTTTGTTTTTTTTGGTTGGTTCAGTTTTGAACAGTTGCAGCAATTTTCTTTCTTTTGACGAAAACAGAACAGATGAAAATAAGACGGCCGCTCAAGATGACAAATGCATAATAACAGTTTCTTCTGATTTTTATTCGAATGACGGCTCAAGAGCGGCGTTTCCAGATTTTTTGCTGTCACCAGATACTTTGTATTTTGCGGAAATTTCGTATACATCGGGTTCTTCCAAAAAATGGCTGGGTGAAGATTCTGTTTCTGATACAGCCGTTGTGCTAAAAAATAATTATTCTGATGTAATTCGCTTTGTTTTTTGTGCTCCCCAGGAAACATCTGCATACACACTTGCTCTTTACGCCTGCCCAAAAGAAACCGGAAGCCAGGTTTCCGCTGTAAAAAAATCAGCTTTTGCGCAAGGAGATGCGGTATTTGAACTTTCCGCAGGACAGAAAGTTTTGTCTTCAACTTTGAATATAAAACTTAAGCCGCAAGAAAGTTCAGGAAGCGGCAAGGTGGATCTTCCTCTTTCCTTTGACCCCGCTCTTGGAATTGTTGCGGCTAAAGTCAACGTTACAAAAGACGGCGTTTCCGATTCCGACGAAAACAACTACGGATTTAAAATAGAGGTTTCTGGAAGCGGCGCTAGGCTCTCCGCGGAAAACGTGCCCGCCGGAACTTACCTTGCGATAATGAAATTCTACAACAGCATGACGGATTTTTCTTCTTCTGCCGAAGTCGCGGTAAATTCCGCGGTTCAGCATATTTCTGTATATTCAGAAATGATGACGAACCTGTGGTTCATTGGCGGCAAAAAACACGGAACAGCCGCGGCGGACGGAACATTTAAGCCTTCCGCACTGGAGCTTACAAAATACGACTTTACGGAACTTTACGTATGCGGAACAGACGGCGGCGGAGAATCCGACGGAAAGCGCAGTTTCTATGTCTCATCGAATTTCAAGCCTTCCGTTCCGCTCGCAAGCGATACAGAAGGCGACGGCTCCATGGCAAAACCGTTTGCGACAGTCCAGAAGGCGGTGGACACAATAGCCGCTTCCGGCGACACCTCAAAAAAATACACGGTTTATGTGGATGGCACGGTAGAGCCGACTTATGCTGATACTGATTTTGGTGTTAGTAAAACTTTCATTTCTATAGGCACAACAGCTTCAAATCTTGACCTTACAATAAAGGGGCTTTCTGCTGATGCAAGGGCCGTTCTGAATGCAAAACAAAAAGGTAGGAATAATGGCCGCGTTCTGACATCCAAAAATACCTCCCTTACTCTTGAAAACCTTAAAATCACCGGAGGAAAGGTAACCGACTTAGGAGGAGGAATTTACATAAAAAGCGGAAACCTTACTTTAAAAAACTGTGTTGTTACAAAAAATGAGTCAAGCCTCGGCGGCGGAGGAATTCACTTTGGCGGTGAAAATCTTATTGTCGAGGACTCGGAGATTTCTGGAAATATAGGCGCTTCAGGCGGAATCTGCGTTGCGAATGTTTTGGCGAAAACAAAAATAAAAGACAGCAATATAAAAAATAATGTTGCAAGGTCTGGCGGCGGTCTGGACCTTGCAGGAACGTCAATAATAGAAAAATGCGAGATTAGCGGCAATAAGGCAGAATCCTCCATTGGCGGTTCAGGCGGCAGTGGCGGCGGTTTAATATTGTCTATAGATAATAAAAGTTGCATAATAAAAAAATCTGTAATAAGCAACAATACAGCCGGAGAAAGTGGCGGCGGAATTTATATTAATGGCGGAACGCTTAGCCTTGAAAGCGGCGCTGCAATAAGGGAAAATACAGCCGGAGAAAACGGCGGCGGAATTTATATTAATGGTGGCGAAGCCGGATTGTCCTCTTGCACAATAAAAGCGAATATGGCTGGTGGAAATGGCGGTGCAATTTATGCTAGTTGTGAATATTCAACAACTACCGTAAATATTGCCAAAAAAAACGATTCTGATGATATTGTTATAGAAGAAAATAATGCCAAACGCGGCGGCGCATTCTACGGTGCTGACAATGCGCGTTTTGTGATGAACGCAGGCAAAGTCTCTGGAAATTATTCCACTGGAAATACCCCTGAGCACGGCGGCGGAGCAATGTTCCTTTGGGGTGGTACTTCAAACTACAGCACGTTCACCATGGACGGCGGCGAGATAATCGGAAACATGGCAAAAAACGGCGGCGCAGGCGGAGCCGTTCATATAGATGATGGCTCAGGCGAAAACGCGGCATTCATAATGACGGGCGGCTTGCTGTCTGGAAACAAAGCGACAGATGAAAATGGAAACTGCAGTAAGCTTTGCGGTGCGATTTATGTGAAAAAAGGCGGACAGATAAAGCTCGGCGGAAGTGCCGTTATCGCCGTGGAAGATGACGGAAATGACATTTGGCTTGCGACAGAAAAAACAATTACAGTTACAGACACGCTTAATCCGGGAAATAACGCTGCCGCAGGAAACCCGAAGTATACCGCAAGAATCACACCGGAAAACTATAAGGTTGGAAGGACTTTAATAACTGCTGATAGCGGAGTTACGCTAGATGATAAGGTTGGGAAATTTAAAGTTACAAATAGCACAGACGGTCTTGAATATAAGATAAAATGTGATTCTTCTGGTAAAAAAGGAGAACTTGCTTTATTATTTTCAATAGATTCAGAAAATAAATCTTTAATTATTGATTCTGCGGATTCTTATGTTTTAAATAAAGCTTTTGAATATGCTGCAAAAAATTCAGATTCTACTTGGACTATAGAACTTAATAATGATATAGATGATTTAGAAACAATTATTGTTCCAAAGGATGCTAAAATTATACTTACTTCAGGTGGTTCTACTAATAAAAAACTAAATTGTATTTCAAAAAAAGATGAATATAATCATATTCAAGTAAAAAAAGGTGGCTGCATTGAATTAAAAAATATAAGTTTGGTCGGCCAATGGTATTCTAATAATGAGCAACGTGCTCTTTATATTGAAAAAAATGGAAATGTTGTTTTAAGCGGAAATACAGTTGTTTCTGGCTTTCAGAATAATGGAGATGGTGCTATATATGTGACTGATGGAAACTTAACCATAAAAGATAATGTTGAGATAAAAAATAATATAGCAAGGTATGGGGCAGGTTTTTATGCCATTGGGAATTCCGTTGTGACAATGGATGGCGGTTTGATAACAGGAAATACAAATAATAATGGAAATAGGATTATATATCTTGGTTCTTCAGCAAAATTCTATTGGAATGGTGGAAAAATAGAGAAGAATACGTTAGGTTCAGCTTCTTATGAAGAGGGCGAAATTATTAATAAGTCAGGGAATACTATGTCATAGTTTAACTTCTTGGTTAAGGTTATGGTTTTATGGATGACACTCCGACTTTGTTGTATAAATAAGTAATCCGCTTTTCCAAACCGTCAAAACCGGTGGTTTGGAAATTGTGAAAGTTCTTAAAGCAACTTTTATAAAATAACAGGTTCTAGTCTATAACGACATAGAACTTTGCAATATAAAAAACCAACACTCAATCAAAAATATTTGCTTTAAAACAGTAATAGTATAATGTTTAATATATTTGACAATTATCAAATGCTGTTTATAATATTAAACATTATGGCAAAAAGAACAGTAACGTTATCTCCTCTTATATTAAAAACGCTAAGAACCGTCGGCGAACAGATAAAACTTGCACGCCTGCGCCGGAAACTTTCCGTTCAGCTTGTCTCTGAAAGAGCGGGCATAAGCCGGGCCACGTTATGGGCAATCGAAAACGGCGAGCCTTCTGTTTCTTTCGGGGCGTATGTGTCTGTTTTATGCGCTTTAGGCTTAAAGGATGACGTAACTCTTCTTGCAAAAGATGACGTGCTGGGTAAAACCTATCAGGATTTAGAACTGCTTCCTAAAAAACGCGCTCCAAAAACAAAGGGGGAAAACAAATGAAAGAAGAAAATAAAATAAACATATATGCCGACTGGATTGAAAGCGAAAATCAAATTGGAACTCTTTATGTATCTTCAATGAGAGGAAAAAACATTTATTCGTTTGAATACACAGAAAATTGGCTATACAATTTTTCACATATCATGTTGGATCCTGATTTATACAGCACAAAAGGACGGCAATTTGTGCCGGTCGACAAAAAAATCTGGGGATTCTTGTCAGACTGTCTTCCTGACCGATGGGGAAGAAAACTCTTGAAAAGAAAAGAAGAAATACTCGCAATAAAAGAAAACCGGGATGCACGGGATTTAACCGAGCTGGATTTCTTGGTTGGCGTAAATGATGAGTCAAGAATGGGAGGCCTGCGGTTCAAATATGCTGATTCCCAAAACTTTATCTCAGAAACAGAATTGTATAATGTTCCGCCTTTAGAAACCTTGCGAAAGCTGGAGCAGGCATCAATAGAATTTGAAAAATCACACCTGCAAGATGACAAATGGCTTCAAATACTTTTAGAACCAGGATCTTCATTAGGTGGAGCCAGACCCAAAGCCACGGTAAAAGATGAACTGGGGCAGCTATGGATTGCAAAATTTCCTTCAAACCACGACGACTACAACATCGGAGCATGGGAAAAAACGGCAATTGACCTTGCAAAACTTGCTGGACTTGATACACCGGAAACAATGTTAAAAGATTTTTCTGCAAAAGGCGGCACATTTCTTACAAAACGGTTTGACCGTCAATACAACAATAAAAATTGCAAAAGGATACATTGCGCCTCAGCCCTAACCTTGTTGGGCAAAACAGACGGAGCAAACTACGAGGATGGCTCAAGTTATTTAGAGATGGCTGATTTTATAAAATCATACAGCATACAGCCGGACAAAGATTTAGAGGAACTTTGGAACAGAATTGTATTTTCTATATTAGTTTCAAATACAGATGACCATTTAAGAAATCACGATTTTATACTTACAGAAAATGGCTGGAAGCTATCCCCATTATTTGATGTAAATCCGAATCCAAGGGGAAAACAACTTTCATTGAACATTACAGAAAACAACAACCTAAAAAGAATTTCTTTGGCTTTAGACACAGCAAAATACTACAATCTTTCCAGTTCAAAAGCAAAAGACAATGTTACTAGAATCACCAAAATAATAGAAGGCAACTGGCAAAAAATCGCAAAACAAAACGGCTGTACCCAATCAGAAATAGAATTCATGAAACCAGCTTTTGAAGACAGAAACAGCAGTGCTCATTGAGCGTGTCGAAATGAGTACTATTTCATACATGGTAGATTCGACACGCTCAATTACTGTAGTTTCAACTTTTAGATTATTTTCTCAATTAGAAAAATTCGATAATTTTCCAAAAAATTATCGAATCAAGCATGATAATGACAAGTTTACTCGCCGTTTATTATGCCATCTGTGCAGATGATTTTGGCGGATGTCAAGTTTTTATTCCACAAATCAATAGATATAGAATTCCACTGTTCTATTGTACCCAAGAAATTTACTGTTGTAAGTTTTGTACATCCATCAAATGCAGAAAAACCAATACTTGTAACACTTGCTGGAATTTTTATATTTGTTAAGCTTGTGCATTCACTAAACGCATAATTATCAATGCTTGTAACATTTGTTGGAATTTCTATATTGTTTAAACTTGTGCATCCATAAAACATTTTATAACCAATTCTTGTCACAATTCTTGGAATTTCTATATCTGTCAAATTTGTGCATCCATAAAAGGTAGAATCAATAATAGTTTCTATACTTTGAAGAAAAGAAATACTTGATGGATTTCCAACTACACTTATTAAAACTTTACCATCTTTTGTATAAATACAATTATTAAAGGTTTGATAATATTTATTATCATTTTCAATATTCAAAAAAACTACATTACGACATTGGGCAAACGCATAATAACCTATACTTGTGACACTTGATGGAAGTTTTATATTTGTTAAACTTGTACAGTAACCAAATGCGTGATAACCAATATCCGTAACACTTGGCGGAAGTTCTATATTTGTCAAACTTGTGACTCCTTCAAACGCAGAATCACAAATACTTGTAACACTTGCTGGAATTTTTATGCCTGTCAAATTTGTGCATCCGCTAAAAGCCTCACTCGGAATACTTTCAAGTCCAGTTGTTCCGCTTAAATCAAGATTTACTTTTGCATTTTCATTTGAATGCAAAGCTTCTCTTATTTTCATTAATGTAAGTCCATCAATTTCTCCGGTTACACAGACAGTATGAGTTCCTTCGGTAAGATTTTTATTATATTCACTACGTCTTCTTTCCACTGCGCATACAGTGTTAAATCTTCTGTCAGCGTGATTTTTTCTTTGTAAAGTTTACTGGACTCAGTTGGGATTTTGTCTGTGCTCCACCCTGTAAAGAGGAGGTCTGTTTTTTCAGGAAACGGAGAAACAATTTCTGCACCGAATCTTCCGGAAAGCGTTGTTTTGTCCTCACCGTTGTCAGCATCAAATGTCAATGTAATGATTTTTCTGTCATAATAGATTTTTACAACTGTTGAGCCGTCAGGTACGATTTTTGCCTGAGCGAATTCCTTTGTGGTGAATCCAGTTGTTTCCTCCGCCTTTACTGCGGTTTCTTCGCCAGATGTTCCTGTCATCGGTTCAGTTTTTACGAGTGTATAATCGTCATCTGCAATATTCTGTTGCCAGTGTTCCACTTTGTAGGGTGTCCCAGTTCCTGCCACCCACTGTGCATATAGCGTCAAATCTTCTGTGAGCGTGATTTTTTCCTTGTCTTTGTAGGATTTGCTTGATTCATTCGGGATTTTGTCTGTACTCCAGCCGTTAAAATTAAAGTCTGCTTTTTCCGGGGTCGGAGAAATAATTTCTGCGCCGAATTTTCCAGAAAGCGTCGTCTTGTCCTCGCCGTTGTCCGCGTCAAATGTCAGTGTTATGATTTTTCTGTCATACAGGATTTTTACGACTGTCGAGCCGTCCGCCGCGATTTTTTCCTGAACAAATTCTTTTGCACTGAATCCTGCTGTTTCCTCCGCCTTTGCCGCGGTCTTTTCTCCGGTTGTTCCTGTCATCGGGTCGGTTTTTGCGAGCGTGTACTCGTCATCTGCAATGTTCTGCTGCCAGTGCTCCACTTTGTATGCTGTTCCAGTTCCTGCCGCCCACTGCGCATACAGTATTACGTCAGCGGTCAGCGTGATTTTTGTCTTGTCGTTATAAGGTGCGCCTGTTCCGTCTGATTTTGTGTTCCAGCCGGAGAATGTCCAGCCTGCTTTAGTGAAACTGTTTTCCGTAATTGCAATTTCGATTCCTGATTCAGCGGTTATTTTATTCATCTCTCCGGTTCCGCCGTTCGCGTCGAATTTTACAGTATAAAAAACTTTGGCAATTTCTTCCCACTGCGCATACAGCGTCAAGTCTTCTGTCAGTTTGATTTTTTCCTTGTCTTTGTAGGATTTGCTGGATTTGTCTGGAGTTGATTTTGTGTTCCAGCCGGCAAAGGTAAAGCCGGTTTTTGTAAATGTGTTTGCAGGAAGCTCGAATTCTTCGTTTTCTGTTTTTGTAATGCTTTCGATTGAGCCGCTTCCGCCGTTCGCATTAAATGCAACTGTAAATGTGTCTGGCTCGTCAGTCGTTATTTTGCAGCTGAAAAGCGAGACTGCAAAAACGCACGCTAAGACTATAAGCTCGAGTGGTTGGGGGGGGGTAAGATGTTTACGGTAATTTTTCATTAAACTGCTCCTGGAATATAGATGGGAATATCTGCAATGCAGACTTTAAAAATTATAGGATAGGAATTTTCTGCTGTCAATTTTTCGAATTGAATCACATAAGATAATATTGAACATACCAAAGCCACCGTATATTTACAACATTCATTCCGGTTCGCTCAATGAACTCTGTTTTTCCCTTTTGTTTTGCCGCGTCTTTTTTAGAATAAATTCCTCTTATTGAAAAAACGGTGGCATTTCATTAATATTTTATGTATATAGAAAAATACAAGGGGCGCTGTCCCTTGGTTTTACAGGAGTAATAATTATGGCTCGTACACATTACATTGCCGGCAACTGGAAAATGAACACTACAAAAGCGGAGGCAGTTGCGCTTGCAAAAGACCTTGTTGAACAGTTAAAGGGAAAAACCAACAAATTCATGATTGGAGTTCCTTTTGTATATCTTGACGCTGTTAGTCAGGTTGTAAAGGGATCAAATATCATTCTTGCGGCACAGGACTGCGCTGCTACTTCAAACGGCGCTCATACTGGCGAAGTTTCTACAGAAATGCTTAAGGATATTGGCTGCCAGTGCGTTATTTTGGGACACTCTGAACGCCGCCACGAAATCGGTGAGTCAGATGAGCTTATCAATAAAAAAGTCCGCAAGGCTTTAAAAGACGGTCTTGAAGTTGACTTGTGCATAGGCGAGCTTCTTGCTGAGCGCGAGGCTGGCGAGGCGGAGCAGGTTTGCGCGTTCCAGCTTTCTGCCGGTCTGGCGGGAGTAACTGAAGAACAGATGAAGAACGTTACTATTGCCTACGAGCCTGTATGGGCCATCGGAACTGGAAAAACTGCTACTCCTGCTGATGCGGAGGCGATTCATAAATTTATCCGCGGTTATATCGCAAAGCTTTACAACCAGAAAGTCGCTGATGAGATTATCATCCAGTACGGCGGTTCTATGAAGGCTTCTAATGCCGCGGAGCTTTTGGCTCAGCCGGATATCGATGGCGGTCTTATTGGCGGCGCATCGCTTAAGGCTGAAACTTTTGTTCCTGTCTGTGAGCTGTAATTGAATTATTTTCGGGATTTTGCGCATGAACAAAATCCCGAAATTTTATTCTTTTCGTTGACCAAAATATCTTATTCCATTAATATTTTCTTTATATAGAAAAATTATAGGCTTATGGCCTTACTGGAGTTTTTATAAATGAACGTTATTCAGACTGTGCTTCTTGTTGCATTTGTAATTGTTTGCATATTGATTGTTTGCCTTGTTCTTGTTCAGGATGATGGACAGAGCGGAATGGGCGGTCTTCTTGGCGGACGCGGAACTGCGGCTTTTGGCTCTCATTCTGCCAGTGTCCTTACAAAGGCGACGGGAGTTTTTGTTGCGCTGTTTTTTATCATTACTTTGGCGCTTGCCGTATTGAACAAAAAAGATAAGGCGCCTGCGGAGATGAGCGATACTTCGTCAAGAATCGAAAATACTGTTGAATCTGCCGCTTCAGAAGAAAACGCAGAGGAAGCTGCTCCTGCTGCCGAAGACAAATGGTATCAGAGCAACTGACCGGATTTTAAATAAAGAACTGTAATCAGGTTGAGGTTTTATGCTTAGTGATTTGATTAAGCCTGAAAATGTTATTATTGAACTTGAAAGCACCGACAAGGACAGTCTTTTTGCTGAGCTTGCGGAAAATCTTGTTCGTGCTAACGCAACTCTTGACCGTGAGGAAATATTCAGGGCTCTTTCTGCAAGGGAAGAGCAGATGAATACCTGTATTATGAAAGGCATTGCCGTTCCGCATGCCTGCTGTTCCTGTGTGGAAAAACCTTTGGTTGCGCTTGGTCTTAGCGCTTCTGGCATTGATTACGAAGTAGAAGGTACTGGAACAAAAAACTATTCTGACTCATTGGTTCACATGGTTTTTATGCTTCTCTTTGAGCAGGGCAACGCAGAGCATCATCTGCATGTTCTGGCAGACTGTGCGCGTCTTCTGCATATTCCAGGTTTTTACAAGGCTGTAATGAGCGCAAAAACATCGCAGGAAGTCTGTGATGTAATACGTGATTTTGAATGTGAATTTTAGCGGCGGAGTTTTTTTATTTTTCTTTTTTTTCAGGGGGTAGGAAATGGCAGAAAACGAAGCGAATGTGATTTCTCATCTTTTGAACGTGGAAGCGCAGGCTTCTGATCTTGTAAAGGAAGCGCAGGACGAGGCTGACAAGCGTCTTTCCTCTGCGCACGCAAAGGCTGATGCGGAATTTAAAGAAAAATTTAGCAGGGCTGTCGCAGAGCTTGAAAAAAACTACAGCGAAAGGCTCTCTTCTATAGACGAAAATCATAATAAAATGCTGGAAGAATATAAGTCTTCCGTTATAAATACTGAACAAAATAAAGACGATTTCAATCTCTTCTTAAAGCAAGTGCTGATTGGACAGTAGGGGGCACCCGTGGATTACTCTGGAGCTTCCGCTTATATTTATGCAAAAGTCTGTAGCCTTGTTTCAAAGGCGTATGTGGGCGAAAATGCAGTCCGTCTTTTTAATGCAAAATCTCTCTCCGAACTCTGGGATGTTCTGTTCAGCGTTCCTTGTCCGCAGGTTCCGGAACAGATTCTTGCAAACAAAATTGAAAATCAGGCTGTAGATACGTTTATTTCAGACTATACCGCTCTTCTTCAGCTTTATTCAAAGCCTGACCCGTTTTTAGTGGAGCTTCTGCGCAGGTATGAGGTTACCAACATCAAGGTAATGTCTGCGGCGTTAAGTCTTGGCGAGCAGGAAATTCCGCGTACTGTAAATTTGGGAAAATACGAGCTTTTAAATTATTCCGCATGGCCGGATATGAAAAAAATCACCGAGAATTCAAACTTTCCGTGGTACGACCATGTTCCGACTCCGGAAGAACGCCAGCAGATGGACTACAGGCTTGACCTTCAGGAAATCCGCACTTTGTGGAAGTATGTTATAAAAGTTTCTGATTCGTCCAGGAATGCCCTTGTCGGGTATTTTACCGAGGACTACAGGATAAAGAATATGCTTTGGGCGCTTCGGCTTAAAATCTATTATCAGATGCCGAACGACGAAATCGTCAAGAATCTTTTTTATATTTCAGATGAACCTTCCATTGATGACCCGCTTTGCAGCTCCGCGGTTGAAATTCTGGACAAAGCGCCGGATAATTATTCCGACTGGAAAAAGTGGCGTTATGCTTCGTATCTGAATCCTTACGAGGAAGGCCATCTGTGGTCTGTAGATCCTATGTGGATTGAGCAGAAACTTAGGATTGGAGAGGTAAAGAAAATTAAAAAGCTGCTTCACCAGAATCCGCTGACCTATGCGTCTTTAGTTATGTATTTCAGGATAAAACTTCAGGAACTTAATTCCATTCGTGCGGCTACGGAAGCGTTGCGGCTTAATGCGGAAAAATCAGAGGCTATGTATGTGGCCGGAATTTCAGCTTCTATGTTGAACGGAGGTCAATAATGGCGAAAACGACAGAAATGCGTCTTGTGGAACTTATGGCGTTAAAACAGGATGTTCAGAACGTGATTCTGTATCTTGGAAAAAATGGAAATTTCCAGTTTCAGAGAAAAAAACGTTCCGTTCAAAAAAGTGATGATAAAAAATTCATGAATATCGACGCCCATTTTTTTGACTGCATGCAGAAAGCCCGCGCTTTTTTTAGCATACCGGATATTTCTGATTCCGACTTGAAATTTTCCGCGGCAACGGACGAAGACCGCGATAAGGCTAATAAAATAATCGCTTCGACCGATGAATTTGAAAAAAACGCCGGGGAAAAAACCGAAAAGCTTAAGAAGATTTCGGAAACTTTGAAGGAGGCGGAATCTTTTTCAAACCTGAAAATTCCATACTCGCAGCTGGAGCACCTTTCTTTTCTTTCTTTGCGGATAGGGCGTATTCCTGCTGAAAATTTTGAAAGTCTGCGTGAGGCGGTTGATTTTCATGCCGTTATAATTCCGCTTGGAAACGATAAGTCAAAAATTCTTGCGGCCGCTTCTAAGAAAGGGCGTTTTGCGCTTGATACTGAGCTTAAGAAATTTGGTTTTGTAAATATGGATATTCCTGAGAATTTTAATGGAATCCCGGACGAGGTTCTTGAAGGAATGCGGCAGGAAAGGATTTTTGCGGAGCGTGAAGTTACAAAAATCAACGAAGAAAAAAAGAATTATGCGGACACTCATTCTGAGGAAATCCGCCGGCTTCTGGGAGTATTCAGCATTTCAAGGCAGGTAAAGGATATTCAGAACAGCCTTGAGTCGACTTCCATGGTTTACAGGCTTACCGGATGGATTCCTGCGTCGGATTCGCGTAACTTTATGAAAGAGCTTGATGATTTGACAGAAGGAAGGATTGCAATCCGTGAGTATCTTCCGACTGAAGTTCCGTCTGTTCTGCGCGGCGAGGAAAAAGTTCCGGTAAAACTTACTCATGGAAAATTTATTTCGGCGTTCGAGCGTATGATTTTCAGTTACGGTTCGCCTTTGTATGGAACAATTGACCCGACTCCGTTTGTCGCTATTTTCTTTACGTTCCTTTTTGGAATCATGTTCGGTGACTTTGGCCAGGGGCTTGTGATTTTTCTTGCAGGGCTTCTGATGGCAAAAAAAGTTGTGAAGGTCGGCGCATGGAATAAATTTGCCCCGATTTTTATGGGAGTAGGATGTTCTTCCTGCGTCATGGGGCTTGTGACCGGCGAATTTTTTGGAACTGAAAAAATCCTTGAGCCGTTCGCGCTTTTTGTGACGGGGCTGTTTGGAACTCCGCGCGCGCCTATTTTAAAGGTAATGCCGTCTTCTAATCCTAATTCAATTTTTGTGATTTTCGGAATCTTTGCTGTTACGATTGCCTTTGGTTTCCTTATCAATTCAATCGGTCTTATTGTGAATATGTGCAACAATGCGATCCGCAAAAAAATTGGCTCCGTGCTGTTTGGAAAAAGCGGATTTTTTGGAATCCTGTTCTACTGGTACGTTGTCGCCTTTGCGGTAAGGATTGCGGCTTTTCATCATGTTCCGGCTCTTTATGACTGGATTATCATTGGAATCTCGCTGTTCTTCGCGGCTTTCGGCGAGCCTTTCGAGCGTCTTTTTGATGGCGAGCGGCCTGTTGTGGAAAACGGTTTCGGCTCGCTTGTCATAGGCGGAATCGTGGAGCTTATCGAGGTAGTCTCAAGCTATCTTTCCAGCACAATAAGTTTTGTCCGTGTCGGGGCGTTCGCTCTGGCGCATGCCGTTCTTGGCTTTATCATTTCCCTTATGAGCGAAAAATGCGGTCCTGTAGGTGGAATTTTTGTTCTTGTAGTGGGAAATGCGATTGTTGTTGTTCTTGAGGGAATGATTGTCGCGATTCAGGTAATCAGGCTTCAGTACTACGAATTCTTTAGCAAATTTTTTAATGAAACCGGGGCGGAATTCAAGCCGCTGAAATTTCATTATGAAAATAAATAAATTATTGAAATAAAAATAAAAGAGGTTTTATTATGAACAAGAAAATTTTTGTAATTGCTGCAATTCTTCTTTGCGCTTCGCTTTTCGGTCTTTCTGCCCAGTCTTATGAGCCTGAGGCTGAAACAGCTGTCGAGGCTTCCGCTGAACAGAAATCTCCGGTTCCTTCTTCTGCATGGAAATATATTTCCGCTGCTCTGGCGGTAGGCCTTTCTTGTATTGCCGGCGGTATGGCTGTTGCAAAAATCGGTTCTGCCGCAATGGGCGCAATGAGTGAAAACGCCGAGCTTTCCGGAAAAGCCCTTCCGTTTGTAGGTCTTGCAGAAGGTATTTGTTTGTGGGGCTTCCTTGTAGGACTTCTTATTATTGTTCTTTAACTGAAGAGATAAAAATTGAAGTTTTATATTATCGGTGATAGGGAAATGGTTCTTGCGTTCAAGCTTACTGGTATTGACGGTACTGTTGCCGAAACCCGCCAGGAAGTTCTGGATGCGTTTAACCGTATGACTGGAAAGGGCGGGGCGGTTTCAGCGCCTGTTGAAGAAGTTCCGCATATCCTTATCCTTACGGAAGGCGCTGCTTCCACTATCGAAGAAGAAGAGATTGAATGGCAAAAAACCGGGAAATTTCCGCTTATTGTGGAAATTCCTGGCCTGGACGGTCATGTTTCCGGCAAAAAAACTCTTACAGATGCCATAAGGGAAGCGATTGGCGTTCAGGTTTGATAAATTTGATTTGATGAATTTAAACTGATTTAGTTGTTTGCTGGCAAAATTCAGCAGCAAAAAAATGTGCGGACTTCCAGAAATAGAAGTTCCTGTTCAAAGAGGAAAACGCATGGAAGAATTACGTTCTACGGAAATACTGGACAAAGAAATTCGCTCTGATGCACGCAAAAAAGCGGAAAGAATTCTGTCTAAGGCGGAAGTTGACTGCCAGATGATTCTTGCGGAAGTTGATGACCGCGTTGAAAATGCAAAAAAAGAAATTTCGGATAAAGATGAAAAAAAACTCGCTGCATACGAAAAGCAGAAGAATGCGGCTCTTCCTCTTGAAAAGAAACGCTTTCTTGTTAATTTTATCCAGACTGCCATAAACAGGGCTACGGATGAATTTCTGCAAAAGCTTACGGAAAAGGAACGCCTTGAGCTTGTTCTTAAGCCGCTTGAAAAAAACGAGGGCATTTTAAAGTCAAAAAAAGTGCGTGTAAGCGTTTATGGTTTTGACACAAAAATGGTTCAGGAAAAACTGGATAAAAAACTTGATGTGGATTCGTATTCACAGACAGAATTTAATAAAATGATTGTTGAAAATGACTGCGGACTGACACGCCTTGAAGGTGTGATTGTTGAATCCTGCGACAAAGCCGTAAGATGCCGCTTTACTCTTTCAGAGGCTGTCTCGCAGATGCAATATAAATACAGGGCGGAGCTTTGCGACGCTCTTTTTGGCGGGAGGCTCTAAGATAAAATGATTGAAGGAAAGATTACCCGCATTTCAGGACCGATTGTTTTTGCCGAAGGTTTGGACGGCTGCGGTCTTTACGATGTTGTTGACGTAGGTGAAAAAAAACTTATTGGTGAGATAATCCGCCAGAACAAGGGAAATGCCACGATTCAGGTTTACGAGGAAGATACTGGAATGCATATCGGCGAAAAAGTTGTATGCCAGCAGCGTCCTTTGTCCCTGCGCCTTGGCCCTGGCCTTGTAGGAACGATTTATGACGGAATCCAAAGGCCTTTAAAAGCGATGGCTGAACATTCAGGAGCGTTTCTTCTTCCTGGTGAACGCACAGAGCCGCTTGATACAAAAAAAATCTGGCATTTTGATTCGCTTGCAGAAATAAAAGCCGGCTGCCCTTTAAAGCCGGGGCTTGTGCTGGGAACTGTAAAAGAAACGGAGTCCATTACCCAAAAAATTATGGTTTCTCCGGCTGTGCGCGGCCGGGTATTAAAAACTTTTAAAGGTTCCGGTGATTATACGGTTGATGATGTTATCGGCACTACGGAATTTGACGAGGAAATAAAGCTTTCTCAATACTGGCCGGTTCGTCAGCCAAGACCTTATGCCGACAAGCTTGAAGTTTCCGAGCCGCTTATAACCGGTCAGCGCGTAATAGATGTTTTCTTTCCGCTTTCAAAAGGCGGAACTGCCGCGATTCCGGGTGGCTTTGGAACTGGAAAGACTATGACCCAGCACGCAATTGCAAAATGGTGCGATGCGGATTTGATTGTTTACATAGGCTGCGGCGAGCGCGGAAACGAAATGACAGAGGTTCTTACAGAATTTCCTGAGCTTGTTGACCCACGGACAGGCCGTTCCATTATGGAAAGGACTATTCTTATTGCGAATACTTCGAATATGCCTGTTGCCGCGCGGGAAGTTTCCCTTTATTCGGGAATTACACTTGCGGAATATTACCGCGACATGGGGCTCCACGTCGCTATTATGGCGGACTCAACCAGCCGCTGGGCAGAAGCCCTGCGGGAACTTTCGGGCCGAATGGAAGAAATGCCAGCGGAAGAAGGATTCCCGGCTTATCTGCCTACAAGGCTTGCTTCATTCTATGAGCGCGCCGGGCGTGTTGTTTCTCTTGAGGGCGAGGAAGGCTCTGTCTCTGTAATCGGCGCTGTTTCGCCTCCTGGCGGAGATTTTTCTGAGCCTGTTACGCAGCATACCAAACGTTTTATCCGCTGTTTCTGGGCGCTGGACCGCGACCTTGCGAATGCGCGCCATTATCCTGCCATTGGCTGGATAAATTCGTATTCTGAGTATGCCGCGGAAGTCCGTGAATGGTGGGAAAAGCATAATCCTGTATGGTGGACTGTTAGAACCGAGGCTCTTGAGCTTTTGAAAAGGGAAGACAGGCTTCAGTCTATCGTAAGGCTTATCGGACCTGACTCTCTTGCTTCTTCCGACCAGCTGGTTCTGAAAGTTTCCGATATGATAAAAAACGGTTTTTTGCAGCAGAATGCTTTTGACGATGTTGATATGTACTGTTCCTCAGAAAAGCAGATAATGATCATCCAGCTGATTATGGATTTTTATAAACGCGCGCTTGCCCTTGTAAAATCAGGGTGTCCGCTCGTAAAAATAAATTCCATGGCTGCTGCTGACGAGATTGTGCGAATAAAGATGGTTGTTCCGAACGACAGGCTTGAGCAGATTGCCGAAATCCGCGGAAGGATGAACAGTCAGTTTGCGGAACTTGAGTCAATTTATAGCAAGGCTTCGGCATTTTAGAGGTAGAATGAAAGGATTTGAATATCGGGGCGTAACTTCTGTAGACGGTCCTATTGTTGTTGTACGCCGAACTGAAAATATTTTTTACAATGAAACTGTAAGTGTCCGCGACCGCACCGGCGCAAAACGCCTTGGCCGTGTGATAGACATGAATGAAAAGGCCGCTGTAGTTCAGATTTTCGGCTCTACAACGGGAATTGACTTGGAGGAAAGCTCTTTTGAATTCCTTGACAAGCCGCTTGAGCTTCGCGTCGGCGAGGAATTGCTCGGCCGCGTGTTTAACGGTCTTGGCGAGCCGATTGACGGTTTTCCGGAAATTATTTCCTCTGAATTCGTAAATGTAAATGGAAATCCAATAAATCCGTATTCGCGCTCGTATCCAAGGGATTTTATCCAGACAGGAATTTCTGCGATTGACGGAATGAACTCTCTTGTGCGCGGACAAAAGCTTCCGATTTTTTCAGGAAACGGACTTCCGCACAATAAGCTTGCGGCCCAGATTATCCGCCAGGCAAAGCTTCGCGGCGCAGACGAGCAGTTCGTTATGGTTTTTGCCGGAATGGGAATTAAATACGATGTTGCGCGGTTCTTTGTAAACACTTTTGAGGAATCCGGCGTTCTTTCAAAGGTTGTAATGTTCCAGTCTTTGGCTGACGCGCCTTCAATCGAACGAATCATGACGCCGCGCTGCGCCCTTACAGCCGCCGAGTATCTTGCGTTCAAAAAGGGAATGCACGTTCTTGTTGTTCTTACAGACATGACAAACTATTGCGAGGCTTTGCGCGAGATTTCTACAACCCGCGGAGAAGTTCCTGGACGAAAAGGCTATCCTGGATATTTGTACTCGGATTTGGCGGAGCTTTATGAGCGCGCCGGAAAAATAAATGATTCCGAAGGTTCTATCACCCAGATTCCGATTCTAACAATGCCTAACGATGATATTTCCCATCCAATTCCGGATCTTACCGGCTACATTACGGAAGGACAGATTGTTCTTGACCGCGAGATGGATTCCAAGGGAATTTATCCGCCGGTAGCGGGCTTGCCTTCGCTTTCGCGCCTTATGAAGGACGGAATCGGAAAGGATATGACGCGCGAGGACCATGCGAACGTTTCTTCCCAGCTCTTTGCGGCTTACTCAAAGGTAAAGTCAATCAGGAATCTTGCTTCGATTATTGGTGAGGAGGAGCTTTCTGCGCTGGACAAAAAATATCTTGAATTTGGAAACAGGTTTGAATCTGAATTCCTTACCCAGGGTGAATATGAAGAGCGTACGATTGAACAGACACTGGAAATCGGCTGGAAATGCCTTTCAGTTCTTCCGAAAGAGGAGCTGTTCAGAATTAAGCCTGAATTTATTGAAAAATATCTGCCGGAAACAGAATGAAGTGATTAAAGGCGGTGTTGAATGGCGAAATTAAATATTGCACCAACAAAATCAAACCTTCTCGCGATGAAAGAGCAGCTTGCCATCTCTGTAAATGGCTATGATTTGCTTGAGCAGAAACGCGAGCTTCTTGTGCAGGAGCTTATGCACATGGTTGACAAGGTAAAACTTCTTGAAAAAGAAATTGACGATGCGGTAAAACAGGCTTATCCTGCTTTTAGGCGGATGCTTATGGCGGATGGTTCTGACCAGGTCCGGCGCATTGCCCATAACGTTCATTACGATTTTGAAATGAGGGAAAAGCAGGTTGTTATCGGCGGAATGTCTTTTTCTACAATCGATGTGAAGCTTCCGAAACGCCGGCTTTTTTACACGATGATTGGAACTTATGCGAACACCGATGATGTAATCAATAAGTTTTTCAGGCTTATATCCCTGCTTACACAGATGGCTTCAATCCGGACAATTGTCTGGCGTCTTGCGGAGGAAGTAAAGAAAACCCAGCGCCGCGTAAATTCCCTTGATAAGATGGTTATTCCGCAGACGCGGGAAACAATGAAATATATTGAAAATTCCCTTGAAGAAAAAGAACGTGAGAACGTTTTTGTTCTGAAAGCCCTGAAACGTAGAAATGACCGGAAGGTCAGCGAGGCAGAAAATGAATAAAAATCCGTTGTTAAAAAAAATCATAGTCGCAATCAATGGTTCTGAATCTTCCGTTCAGGCTGCGATGTACGCTGTTATGCTGGCAAAGCAGTATTCTCTTGCTTTAAGGGCGGTTTACGTTGTTGATACTGCTACGATAAAATTTCTTACAAGCTCAAAATTCCTTGTTTCCGAGGAAAAAGATTCTTACGAAACAGACTTGCGGCGAGATGGAAAAACTTATCTTGAATATGTAAAGAATCTTGCAAAATCAAAAGGAATGGAGATTGAGACAGAGCTTAGGGAAGGTTCTGTCTGGGCTGAAATAATAAAGGCGGCGGATGATTTTTCCGCCGATATGATTCTGCTGGGCGGACACGAGACTAAGGATAAGCTTAAGGTGATTGAATCTCAGCCGCATCGTTCTGCCGCGGCGACCGCAAGAAGCGAGATTGTGAACTATGCGCACTGTCCGGTTCTTGTAATCCATAAACCGCAGATAGAAGCGCTTTTCAAGATATTTTAGCCTTTCAGTGTAACTAGAGTAAAAAAGTGATTAACTGCTATAAAATTTTGGGAATAAGGCAGGATGCGACTGCCGCTGAAATAAAAAAGGCCTTCAGGGCCAAGGCAAAGCTTTTTCATCCGGATTCGGCGCAGGTTTCTGATTCTGAAAAATTTCAGGAACTTGTAAAGGCTTATGAAATCCTTTCTGATGTGCGCCAGCGCTCCCTTTTTGACGAGTCATTGTGTACCCGGAATGCTTATACAAAGAACACAAGGACTTCTTTTGATTATTACACATGGCTTTCTGCCCGCACGGATGAGGAAAGCCGCGCGAAGCTTATATTTTTTAATCTTATGCACAACCGCGAGGACGAGGCGGTCGAGGAATTCAAGAGAATGTCGATGAACCACGCGGATTTTAGCCTGAAGCATTGGTTTACCCGCGAGGATTTTATGGATTACGGTTACATTCTTGCGGAGGAGCTTGCGCTGCGCTCGGAATTTTACGATGCCCTTATACTTCTTGAGCAGATTATACGTATGGAATACAGTTATTCGTATTTCAGGTTGTTTTTTCCGGAGGTGATGGAATTTACTCTGAGCCTTCTGAAGCATAATGTCGTGGGAACAATAAACGACGAGCTTGCGCTTGATATTTTTGAGCGCGCTCTTGATTTAGGCTTTTCTGCCAAGGATGACGCCTTCTTTTTGCGTCAGATGGCTGGATTATATAAAAAAATGGGAGATTATCAGACTGCCGCAATCTGCGAGGAAGAGGCGGTGAAAATTTCTTCTTCCGCTAAAAAAGATTTTGAAGAAAGAGGTTATAGTTATGATTCGTTTGAAGAACACTGAGGAAATTGAAGGCATTAGAAAATCCTGCCATCTTCTTGCTGATATGTTTAATTTTATTATTCCGCAGGTAAAGCCCGGAATGTCTACAAAAGAGCTCGACAACATTGCGCTTAAATTTATAAAGTCGCATGGCGGAACTCCCGCGTGGTATCATGAGGATTTTCCCGGAGCATTGTGCATAAGCATAAACGAGCAGGTTATACACGGAGTTCCCTCTGCAAAAAAAATTATCAGGGACGGTGATATAGTTTCAATAGATGCGGGAATTGACCTGAACGGTTTTATAAGCGATTCATGCCATTCTGTTCTTGTTGGAAATGTAAAACCCGCCGTGCGCAAGCTGGACGAGGTGACTCTTGAGTGTCTTGCCGCCGGGATAGAGGCGTGCAAGGCCGGAAACCGCATAAGCGATATTTCAAATGCTGTCTACAATATTGCAGAAAAGCACGGCTATGGAGTTGTGTACGACTACTGCGGACATGGCGTAGGACTTGATGTCCACGAAGACCCAAGCATTCCTAATTGCCCTAGCCACGGTCCGAATCCAAGAATTCAGCCTGGAATGGTTCTTGCGATTGAACCTATGATAAATATGGGTACGGCCGATGTTTATTCTGATAAAGATGGCTGGACTGTGCTTACAGGGGATGGAAAGCCTTCCGCGCACGAAGAGCATACTGTGGCGGTTTTTGAGGATCATACTGAAATTCTTACGGATTTGAACTACAAGAAGTAGCATGATTTTCCGCTGAAAAAGCGATTTTTGTAACTATTTTTGATTTTTGTGTTTATTTTAAAAAAAAAGCCTGTTGACTTTTACGGAGGCATAAATGAAAACTTGGACAAAATGTTTGGTTGGAGTTGCTGGAGCGGCTGTCCTTTCTTTTGGGGCGATTTCCTTTTCATGCACCAAAACTCCTGTTGTTGGAAATGCCGGCACGGCGTATGCCGAAACTTCGGCGATTGTTCCGTCTGAATCATTGAAAATTGTGGAAGCGCTGCAGAATTCTTTCCGTGCGATAAGCGACGGAGTTCTTCCTTCTGTTGTTGAAGTTGATGTTACGGAAACAAAAACCGTGCAGACAATAGATCCGTTTGATGATATAAGAAGATATTTCTTTGGTGTTCCGGACGATGACGGCGGTAAAAAAGGCAGAACCCGCGAGTACGAGCAGAAAGGTCTTGGCTCTGGAGTTATTGTGCGCAGAACCGGCGACACGCTTTACGTGCTTACGAATAACCATGTCGCAGGCGAGGCGACTAAGATTTCTGTAAAGCTGAACGACGGACGTGAATTCGACGGAAAACTTGTCGGTTCGGATGCGAGGATGGATATCGCCCTTGTTTCGTTTGAATCAAAGGACAAGAGTATTCCTGTGGCGATTCTTGGAGATTCTGATTCTGTAAAAACCGGAGACATTTGTCTTGCCATGGGAGCGCCGCTTGGGTACAGCCAGTCTGTAACCCAGGGTATTGTAAGCGCGAAGGGCCGTTCAGGTTCTGGAATCGGAAATATAAACGATTTTATTCAGACTGACGCTGCGATAAACCAGGGAAATTCAGGCGGTCCGCTTGTGAATATTTACGGCGAGATAATTGGAATCAACACATGGATTGCTTCTCAGTCAGGCGGTTCCCAGGGACTCGGATTTTCAATTCCGATTAATAACATAAAAAATGCTATTGATTCCTTTATCAGCAATGGAAAGGTTGTGTACGGCTGGCTTGGTGTTTCCCTTATGCCTGCGACAAATGACTATAAGGACGCTCTTGGCGTAAAAGACAAGGACGGCGCCCTTGCTGCGCAGGTGTTTATAGGTTCTCCTGCTCAAAAGGGCGGAATGCGTCCGGGCGATTTTATAATTTCTGTTGGCGGACATAAAATCAAGGATGTTGATCAGGTTCAGCGTGAAGTTGCGCGCCTTGAAGCCGGAAAGACCGTTGACTTTGTTGTAATCCGCGACGGAAAGGAAGTTTCTTTGCCTGTAAAAATAGAAGAAAGGACTGAAAAAGTTTCTTCAGATAACGGCAAGCTCTGGCCGGGCTTTATCGCCGCGCCAATAACAGAAGATTTGAAAAAGCAGTTTGAGCTTGATACGGACAAGGGCGTTCTTGTGACCAATGTCCTTGCGAAATCTCCGGCTTCGGCCCTAAGGCTTCAGCAGGGCGATGTGATTACGGCTGTGAACGGAAAATCCGTAAAGACCTTGAAGGAATTTTACGCAGAGCTGAGCAAGGTTGAAAAGTCAGTCAATTTTGATGTTTACAGCAACGGCGGAACAATAACTACAGGAACATATAAATTTTAAGGCGCAAAGAGCCTTCAGAATCCTTAAAACAGTTTTTTAGGGATTCTGTTTATTGACCTTAATCATTCAATCTGATAAAATATCAGAACACTATGGTTACAAAAGTTGTAGTATCACCCGTTAAATACTGCGGCTGTTTTGTACCAGATTTTTAATTTAGAGGTTGAAAATATGTACGCACTTGTTGAATATAAGGGCAAACAGTACAAAGCAGAAAAGGACGCTGTATTGACAGTTGATTCTATCGATGCTGAAAAAGGTGCTAAAATTGAAATTGATACAGTATTGCTTGTAAGTGATGGAGACAAGATTTCTGTTGGAAGTCCATACGTAAAAGGCGCAAAAGTTACTGTAGTTGTTGAGGAATCTTTCCGAGACAAAAAAGTTCTTGTTTTAAAATATAAATCAAAGAAAGATTATCACCGTTTGATTGGACACAGACAGCATTATACAAACGTTCGCGTTGAATCAATTAATGCGTAATGACATCTGTGCTGATTGAGCGCAGTAAAACCGGTGTGCTGCTGAGTTGTACGGCAGAAGGACACGCCGGGTATGCTGAGCGTGGTTCAGATATAGTTTGTAGCGCGATTACGGTTCTTATACGTACAACGCTACAGGTGCTTTCTGGATTGCATGCTGTAAATCTTGAATCCGATACTTCAAGGCGAGGTCTTATCGGTTTTAAGGTTTTAAAAGGTTTTCCTTCTGAAGCGGAAGAAAAACTAAAATATGCTGGGGATTTCCTGCAGACTGGTCTTGAGACTCTTGCGGCGGAATTTCCGGATAATCTGAAACTTGTAATAAATAGTTTATAAGATAGGAGCTATAAAATGGGAAGAACTAGAGGCGGTAGCGGCGCAAAAAACGGCCGTGATTCTAATCCTAAAAACCTGGGTGTAAAAAAATATAGTGGAGAATTTGTAACAGCTGGTTCAATTATTGTTCGTCAGCGCGGAACAAAATTCTTCCCTGGAGATAATGTTCAGAGAGCTGGTGATGACAGTTTGTTTGCTACGGCAGATGGAAATGTTGTTTTCCATGAAAGAATGAACAGAAAGTTCATTTCTGTAACACCTTCAAAGGCTGAATAGTCTGGTCTGAATATTTTGTTGCTACCCGGTTCGGAGTTGTTATTCTGCGCCGGGTATTTTTTTTGTTTTTCAGTTGATTTTAGCGCGGGGGCATGGTCCGGCGCTTGTGCCGGAAATAAGGATTGCAACCGGCTGCGATAATTTAGCGGACAATTATTCCTGAGGCTCTGCGTCGGGTGTTGTTCATTTTGCGGAGTAAAAAATGTTTCAGTTTGCTGATGAAGCGGTGATAGAAGTTCATTCTGGAAAGGGCGGAAACGGCTGTATTGCGTTCCGCCGGGAAAAATATATTCCTCATGGTGGTCCTAACGGCGGAGACGGCGGAAAGGGCGGTAATGTTATTTTTGTTGTAAAAAGAAATATGAGGACGCTTTCAAAACTCCGTCATCATCATATTTTCAAAGCCCGCAATGGCGCGGACGGCCAGGGCTGGAACAGGTTCGGAAAAGACGGAGAGGATGTGGTTATCCCTGTTCCTCCGGGAACATCCATACGGGATGTCTGTACAAACGAGCTTATCCATGATTTTACTGGTGAAGACGAGAATAAGGAGTTTCTTTTTCTGGAAGGCGGAAAAGGCGGCTGGGGCAATGTCCACTTTAAGACATCGACAAACCAGGCGCCGCGTTACGCTCATCCGGGCGCGCCGGGCGAGGAACGTACCGTAAAGCTTGAGCTTACCATAATTGCCGACGTCGGTTTGGTCGGTTTTCCGAATGCGGGAAAATCTTCCCTTCTTACGGCGTTTACAAATGCGCGTCCAAAAATCGCTCCGTATCCTTTTACTACAAAAATTCCTAACCTTGGTGTTCTTAGGGTTGATGATGAGCAGGACATCATTATTGCGGATATTCCGGGAATAATAGAAGGGGCTTCAGAAGGAGTAGGGCTTGGCTTTGACTTCTTAAAGCATATTTCAAGAACTGCCTGCCTTCTTTTTATGATTGACTGTTCGGACGAAAATTATCTTACGGCTTATGATACATTGCTCGAAGAGCTTGGAAATTATTCTGCCGGGCTTCTTTCAAAGCCGCGTATTGTTCTTGCCAATAAAATTGATGTTGAAGGCGCGGAATGCAATGCGGCGCAAGTTGTTTCTTCAATAAATGAAAAAGAGCCTGGAACTAAAGTCATTCCGGTTTCTGTTCAAAACGGTATTGGAATGGGAACGGCAAAAAAAGCGATAATTGAGCTTGTGAACCGCCTTGAAGGAAATACTTCCGGCGAAAAAACGGAGTCCGGTATTCTGAAAAGTCCTGACTTTATGCAGTCTGATGATTTTGATGAAGAAAATGTCCAGTATCCGGGAAGCGAACGATAATGAAGATTGCAGTTCTTGGCGGAAGTTTTAATCCGCTTCATGTAGGACACGCGATGCTTGCCGATTCTGTTCTTAACGAATATGGATGCGATAAAATTCTTTTTGTTCCGACTTGCGTTCCTCCCCATAAATTGATGAGCTCTTCTGTTTCGCCGGAGCAGCGTCTTGAGATGGTCAGACGATTCTGCGCTTCTTCCGTTTTTAATGGCAGGCAGAAATTCTTTGCCGAAGACTGCGAGATTGCGCGCGGAGGAACTTCGTATACGGTTGATACACTGCGTTTTATCTCTGAAAAATATAAAGACGAGCTTGCCGGCGAAAAACCCGGTTTTATAATGGGCCAGGAGGTTGCCGCGCAGTTCTGCAAATGGAAAAATCCTGAGGAAATTGCAAGCCTTGCTGATATTCTGATTGCGCGCCGTCATCCTGACAACAACGGAATCAGGACGGATGAGACAAGGAACAGACCGTGCGGAAATTATTCTGAAGACTACAAGGACGAATGTTCTCTGGAAAATTTTTCATACAAATATTCAATGATTGAAAATCCGGTTCTTCCGGTTTCTTCTACGGAAATAAGGGCAAGGATTGCTCTTGGCAAGGCGTGGCGTTACCTTGTTCCTGAAGAGGTTTTTCAGTATATTATTTCTAATAATCTGTACGGTAAACAAAAATGATTGAAGATATTGAGGCTATTACTGAAAAAATCAGAAAGTATGTAAAAAAATCTGTAGGGCAGTCGCGTTATGAGCATTCTTTAAGGACGGCGGAAACCTGCAGAAAGTTGTGTAAAAAATACGGTTTTGATGAAAAAAAAGGTTATCTTGCCGGGATTGCGCATGATATGTGCAAAAAAAGCCCGCCGGAAGAAATACTTGCTCTGGCGGCAAAAGACGGAAAGGAAATTTCTGAGCTGGAAATGGAAAACCCTTCCTTGCTGCATGGACGGGCTGCGGCTGTAAAACTTCAGGAAGAATTCAATCTTTATGAGCCGGATGTGATTGAGGCGGTTGCGAATCATACTTTTGGAAAAAAAGGGCTGTGTCCTCTTGGAAAGCTTCTTTATATTTCTGATAAGATTGAGCCTGGCCGCGAATTTGTCGACGACGCTTACATGAAAAGCATTAAAAACCTTACGCTGGATGAATTGTTCTATAAAGTTGTCTCAAGCAGTAAGGAATATCTGTTAAAAAAAGGAAAAAGAATTGCTCCGCAGACTGAGGAGCTTTTAAAATATCTTGGAGAAGGTGGTCTATGAACAGAATAAGATTAAGGGACGAGCAGAAAGGTGCGATACTTCTTGGAATTATTATCCTTATAATTGCCGTCGTTTCGGTTGTAATGGCTGTTTCTCTAAAAAAAGACAATGTCGCTGAAATGCTTTCTGATGACCAGGTTGTCCGGGTTCTGAATATTCTTGAAGATGATGACGGAAGCGTTATATTTACGAATGTCCTGATATATTATCCGGTTTCCGGAAAAGCCGCCGCGGTCAATATTCCGGGAAATACCGCCGCAATCTTTCAGTCTTTGGGACGAGTTGACCGCATTGACCAGGTTTACAAGGAAAAAGGCTGCGACGTTTATAGAAACGAAATTGAAAAACTTCTTGCATGCAAAATTCCGTTTTATATGTCGATGAAATTTTCTGATTTTATAAAGATTACGGATATGCTTGGCGGAATGAGGGTTTTTATTCCGGCTCCTGTAGATTCTGTCTCTTCAGACGGTGAACGCTGGCTTTTGCCTTCCGGAGCGGTTACTCTGGACGGTGATAAAATTTCAACTTACATAAAGTACAGGAATGAAGATGAAACCGACTCGGATGTTCAGGAACGTTATCAGAATGTTGTTTCTGCCTTTTATTCTATGCTTCATGACAGGAAAAACGTTCTTTTTGCAAAGAAAAATAATTTTAAGCAGCTTAAAAAATTTATAAATTTTAATCTGAAGGACGAGGATGCCCGACGGCTTCTTTTTCAGATTTCAAATATGGATTCAGAAACTATCGCGCGTCAGACTGTTACTGGAAGAATCAGAATTATGGATGACCAGAGGCTTATGTTTCCTTTGAACAACGGCGAGTTTATAAAAGAGGCTGTAAAGCAGAGCACCAATATGCTGATTTCCAACAGCGGAACATACGCCAGCCGGGTTTACGTGCTTGAGATAAAAAATGGAACTACGGTTCAGGGGCTTGCCCATAACACTTCAATTTTGTTCCAGAATGCAAGCTATGATGTTTTAAGCGCCGTTAACGCCGACAGAAACGACTATGAAAGAACTGTGATCATTGATCACATTGGAAATAAAGAAATTGCTTCAATGGTAGGAAATTTTATTCATTGCACAAACATTCAGGAAGAAGAAGTTGACCTTTCGCGCTCAGAAAGCGATACTTCTGCGGACGTTGACTTTACGATTATTCTGGGTAAAGATTTTGACGGCCGCTATGTTCGTGCCTCGCGCAATGAATAGTTTTATGCAGATTGAACGGGAGAAAAAATGGAAAAGACAACAGAGCAGAAAGCCCTGGAGATTGCGCGTATTCTTGAAGATGGTAAAGGAAAGGACGTAACGGTAATCGATGTTGCGGAGCTGAACAGCTGGACAGATTATTTTGTTATTGCGACTATCACTTCATCTGCGCACTGGCAGGGACTTTACAAACAGGTAAAAGAATATGTTAAGGCTAACGACATGGAAATCCATGTTACAAATAGAAAAAGCCCTGATGGAGATGACTGGAACCTTATTGATATTGGACCGGTTGTTGTTCACCTTATGTCAGAGACGGCCAGGAATTTTTATGACCTTGAAAAATTGTGGCACGCTGGAAAAATTCTTGATTTTCACAAAACTGAACAGTGAAAATGAAATGGCTTGACCTGAAAAACTGCGCCTGCTTTGGTGTCGCCGGAAATTTTACCGGTCATCTTGAGCAGGCGGGCGAAGCAACTGATTTTAAGGATGTAAAAACACTGGAAAAAAATGCTCCCAAGGCATTGTTTCCTACTTACATTCCGAATCTAAAGAAAAATTGCGGAATTCCTGAATTTCTGGAAGTCTTTCCGTTCGACTCAAAAAAAATAGTTTTCCCTGAAAACGAGCAGAAAATTCAAATAGAACCGGAATGCGCTGTTGTTTTTTCTGCTGAATGGAATGACGGAAAAATTGTTTCCCTGAAACCGGTATGTTTCGCCGCTTCAAATGATGTTTCGATTAGAAAAGCCGGCGCAAAAAAAATCAGTCTTAAGAAAAACTGGGGAAAATCAAGCAAGGGAATTTCTGAAAACCTGATTCCTTTGGATTCTTTTGACGAAAAAAGCGTGCTGAATAATTACAGAATTGCTTCATTTATGGTCCGCGGTGAAAATATCTTTGAATACGGAGAAAACAGCGCGGTCCGGGATTATTCGTATATTTATGAAAAACTGGAATCATGGCTGATAGAAAAAATCAATTTTCAAAAAGATGAAGGTCCTGCTGAAAATGTTAATTTTTACCTGAACCAAGCCGGTTTCCCTGAAAAAATAATGGTTTCAATAGGAGCGACCCGTTATACAGATTTTGGCGAGCGCAATTTTCTTTTAAAAGGCGACAGGTCTGTTGTCGCGCTTTATCCTGGTGAAAAATATTCTGCGGAAGAAATAAAGAATCTTGTTCAAAAAAATGATTTTTCGGATTCGCGGATTTCAGTTCTTTCTCAGGAAGTGGTTTTATGAACGATGTAAAAAAAATGTCTTTTCCGAACTGGACGGAATACGATGACTGGCTTGTAAAAAATTATTCTGAAAATGCAATTTTTAAAGTGGATGAAATTGAAGGCCATATTGAAATAGAATATTGCGCCAAATCGGAATTTCAGGCGGAAATGAGGCGCGAGGACGAAGCTAAGGCGCAGGCTGAAAAATGAGAGGCGGTGAAAAATCACCGTCCGGTTTTAATGGATTTTGTTTTTAAGGCTTCTGTTGTTGTAGACAAAGTTCAAAATCGCCATTGAAAGTATTATTATGTAGCCAAGAATGCTTAGGATGTCCGGCTTTTGCCCCAGTATAAAAAATCCAAGGCTTGCGGAAAAAATTATCTGGCAGAAATCGAATATTGAGATTTTTGAAGCCGGCGCATGGTAGTATGCCGCTGTTATTGTAAATTGCCCGGCTGCGGCGGAAATTCCAGCAAGAATAAGATACGTTGTCTGCATTGCTGTCATAGGTTCAAAATTAAAAATCATGTATGGAACTGCAAGCAGAGTTGAGAACGCGCTGAAAAACAGAATTACGATTTTTCCGGAGCATTTCTGCTGTCCGAGCTTTCGTACGCAGGCATAGGCAAATCCCGCTCCAAAGCCGCTTGCAACGCCCGCAAGGGAAGGCAAGGTTTTTGAAAAATCAAATGACGGCTTCGCCACGAGCAGCGCTCCGCAAAATGCTGTTGTGATTGCGGCAAGCGGAACAGGTTTTATCTTTTCTTTTAACAGCAGAAAACTGAACAGAACAGTGTAAAAAGGCGCCATCTTGTTCAAAATGCTTGCGTCGGCAAGAATAAGGTGGTCGATTGCATAAAAATTTCCAAAAATTCCAAGCGAGCCGCCCAGGGAACGCAGCAGTAAAAACACCCAGCTTTCTTTGGGGATTTTGTACTGTTCAATTCCACCTTTTAGAATTCCTGCCGCAATAGAAACAATTGTGATTCCAAGAGCCACTATATTTCTGAAGAAAGTTTTTTGAACAAAAGAAACGTTTCCGCTCAGCCTTACAAAAAGCGCCATAAGCGCAAAACTGAAGGCTGAAACAAGAATATAAAAAACGCCTTTAAGATAATCTTTGCTGACGGACATTTTGAAATCTAGTTTTTTCTTTTTCCAAAAAGTCTTAGCATTGCAAGGAAAATATTTACAAAATCAAGGTACAGTTCAAGCGCGCCGATTATTGAGGCTTTCCTGAATATGTCTGAATTTTCTGCGCGTTCACTTACACGAACCATTTTCTGGGCATCATACGCTGTTAGTCCTGTAAAAAGAACAACGGTAACGATAGAGAGAATCCAGTCGAACCTGCTTGAGCGCACAAAAATATTTATTATTGAAGCGATTACAACGCCGATTAAAGCCATAAAGAAATATCTTCCGAGCGAAAGAATGTTCTGTTTTGTAAAAGTTCCATAAAGAGCCATTGCGGCGAACATTCCCGCGGTTGTAAGAAAAATCGTTACAATAGAGGACATCTGGTAGGCAAAAAAGATTGTAGAAAGTGTCGCGCCATTTAAAGCCGAGTAAATGACAAATGCGATGGAAGCACCGGCTGCTGAAATTTTTGAAATAGAGGCAGACAGCCACCATACAAGGACTATTTCCGCAATCGCAAGGACAGGCATGCCAATCTGAAGAAAACTCAGGGCCTTCTCGCCTATTGAGGCTAAATATGTGGCTGTGCCGAACGCAGTAAGACCGCTTATGATTAAAGCCAGCGCCATCCAGCCGTAAGTCCTGGCAAGAAATTTGTTCTGTTCCTTTACCAAAGAAATTTGTGTTGAATTAGAATTTGTCATAAATCCTCCATGTTGTTATATTAAATATAACAAATATTTTCATTTAAGGACACAGAATTATGGCGAATATTCAGGATTATATTGAATGGCGCGGTGATTTGTCGTTTGAACAAACGCCGTTTTGCAATGTTGACGCGCTTATTCTTTGCCAAATTTCTTATTTGAATTTTGACAGGCTTTTACCAGATTACGATTTTAATTATTCGCAAAAACTTTCTGAACTTGCCGTGGTTTTTGAGAACGCAAAGGATTTTAAAAAAAGGTCGGAGGCAGGGCTTTTAATCAATAAAAAAACCGCTCCGTTCTTTTTAAGTCTTGCAAAATGCAGACGCTTTGAAAATATTCTTGCGACAGGATATGTCTCAAAGATTGACTTGTCTATAGAAGAGCAGTTTGCCGCCGTTTCCTATAAATTGCCGGATGGAACAAATTTTATCTGCTTCCGCGGAACAGATGATTCGATTGTGGGATGGAAGGAAGACTTTAATCTTGCGACGGAAGAAGAAGTTCCTGCGCAGAAAGATGCCGTGGAATATCTTGAAAAAGCTTCAAAAAGCCTGAAAGGAAAGTTGCGCCTTGGCGGACATTCAAAGGGAGGAAACCTTTCGATGTATGCGAGCGCTGTTGTTGACAAAAAAATCAGCGACAGAATTCTTTGCATTTACAACAATGACGGACCGGGATTTTATGAGGCCCGCGTGCAGTCTCCGGAATTTTTGCGGATTGCAGACAAGGTTGAGTCTTTTTATCCCCGGTTTTCGATTGTAGGAATGCTTTTTCAGCATATAGGAAAGCAGACTTTTGTAGAAAGCGATGAAATCGGCATTATGCAGCACGATCCTTTTTCGTGGCACATTATGGGAAATAATTTTGTGGTTCTTGCAAACAATGACTACGGAAGCAAATTTTTTCACAACACTTTCAATGAATGGATTTCAAATCTTGCGCCTGAGAAGCGTGGAATTTTTGTTGATACAGTCTTTAAAATAATTGAATCCACCGATGCAAAGACAAATACGGAGCTTGAGGAAAATTTCGCAAGGAACTCTGTAAAAGTCCTGAAGACAATAAATAAACTTGATCCGGAAATGCGGAAGGTCTGCAGGGAAACTGTGATTGAATTTTTCAAGGCGGGACATTCCCAGCTTACAAAGGCAGATACAGTCATCAAGCAGAAACTGGAGGAATCAACAAAGCATACAAAGAACGTTCTGAAAAAAATAACCGGGAAAATTTTCAGAAAAAAGCAGGTAGAATAAAAAAACGCCGCAAGGAACGTCAATTCTTTTTGACATTCCGGCTCAGGTGGTAGATAATTAATCAGGAAAGAAAAAATGGAAAACACAACAATTATTAATGAGTCGCCGGTTGGCCGGCATTTGGAGCAGATTTCAGAATCATCTCCTGCTGAATATCTGATGTTTAACAAAAAAAGAATCGAGCTTGTGGCAAAGATTACGCTTGGACGTGAATACGACAACGATATTGTTATAGACAACAAGCTTGCAAGCCGGCACCATGCGGTTATCCAGAAAATTCGCGATGCGTATTTTATAAAAGATGAAAAAAGCACGAACGGAACTTTTGTGAACGGAAGAAGAATCCCGGAAGATAAATATTTCCGCCTTAACAAGGGCGATAAAATTACGATTGGCACAATGAATCTTGTGATTTCTTAATTCATCGGATGGAAGTCTTAGTTGAGCGATAAACTGAAATTATTTTTGGAAAACGACACTGCCCCGGGCGGTCTGCCGGACCATGATTATCTTTTTTCTGTGGCGGATTCTGCGGCATCTGTGCTTGAAAACGAGATTTGCTCGTACAGGCCGGCATCTGATTTTAACACCCTGGGCGGGCTTCTTGATTTTTCCGGCGGCGAAAAACTTCCTTTGGTGATTGTGCCGGATTTGCACGCGCGTTCTTATTTTTTGCGGAATATCTTGAATTTTACTCTGCCTGAATCTTTTGCCTGTTCGGAAATTAACGGCGGAAAAACAGGTATTTCTGTTTTTCAGGCGCTGGAAGAGGATAAAATCCGTCTTGTTTTTGTGGGAGACCTTTTGCATTCCGAGCTTCGCGGACGTCTGCGCTGGATGGAGGCGCTAAAGGATTTTGACCGCGGAAATTACAACGGAGAATCAATGACGGCGGAGATGTCTGAAGGATTGACCTTGCTTTCTATGATTATGGAGCTGAAGATTGCTTTTCCTGCGAATGTGCATATTTTAAAGGGAAACCATGAAAATATTATGAACGTGCGCGGACCTGGCGATTTTCCGTTCAGAAAATTTGCGAATGAAGGCGAGATGGTGAAGGATTTTATGGTTTCGGTTTACGGCGACGATGTCCTTATGGTGATTTCGTGCTTTGAAAAAAATCTTCCGCTTGCCGCGGTTTTTCCGGAATGTGTTGTTAGCCACGCTGAGCCTGCGCGCGCTTTTTCACGGCAGGAACTGATCAACGGAATGGATTCTGACGAGGTTATTCTTGGGCTTACATGGACTGAAAACAATGCCGCGAAGGACGGCAGCGTAAAAAAAATGCTGGAATCCCTTACAGAAAACCCGGATTCGCTCTATTTTGGCGGCCACCGCCCGATTCAGGGCAATTATTCCCTGCGTCAGAATGGAAAATACGTGCAGATCCATAATCCCGACAGGCAGAATATCGTTCTTGTCTATAAAGACAGACCTATTGACTTAGATGACAATATAGTTCAAGTTGATAAAGCAATCATTTGAAAAATAAAATTCTTTTGGGGGACAAAATGCCAGAAGTTTTTCCTGAAAAAATTGGAAAATATAAAATCGAAGGAATCATTGCGAAAGGCGGAATGGGAGTTGTCTACCGTTCTACGCATCCTACGCTGAAACGGCCTGTTATAATCAAGAAACTCACGGCAAAAAAGAATTCTACAAATATAAAAAGATTTATTCTGGAAGCAAAGATTCTTGGAGAGCTGCAGAATCCGAATATCGTAAATTTTTACGATATTTTTACGGAAGGAAACGCATATTATATTGTTGAAGAATTTGTGGACGGACTGGCTGTTGATAAAATCCTTCAGAAACAGACTTCGGTCAGTCCGCAGATTGCGATGCTTATTATTCAGGATGCGTGTTACGGGTTGAAATTTGCGCATACCAAAAATATTGTCCACCGCGACATAAAGCCGGGCAACATTCTTATTTCAAAGCGTGCGGAAATAAAAATCACAGACTTTGGAATTGCTTCTGAAACTTCCGGGGAAGATACCCTTACTCAGAGCGGAGTTGCGCTTGGAACGCCTGCGTATATGCCGCCGGAACAGTTTGAGGACAGCGCGAAGGTTGACTGCCGCGCGGACATCTATGCTCTTGGCGTAATGCTTTATGAAATGGTGACAGGAACAAAGCCTTATCCCGGAACGCTCACGATAGAAACCCTGAATACTATAAAAAAGGGAAAGTACATTTCTCCAAGAAAGATTGACAAAAAAATTCCACGCAGCGTATGCCGGCTTATCCATAAAATGATGCGTCCGAAAGCAAAAAGCCGCTATCAGTCTATTCTGCCGATTATCAAGGTGATAAAAAGATATTTGAAGCATTATGACGTGCACAGCATACGCGTTCAGCTTGCAAAAATCATTCTTTCAAAAAATGTATTAAAGGAAATTGAATATATTCCAAAAGACAGAAAACGCAATCAGATAATGGCTATTATTGCCGGCTGCGCGGTTTTTGCCTTTCTTTGCGTTTTTGGCTGGTTTGAAGGTTTTTTTCATGCTACTATTTTGCGTTCGTGGTTCACGCCTGTTGAAATTGAAATGAAAATGCCTGCGACAAGCACTTCTGGTTCTGATTTGCCTGTCCGTGCGTTCTTTTTTGAAAACGATGGCGACCAGATTCCCGAGATAATGAATACGCGCCGGGTTTTGACGCAAGTCTCTGAAAAAAAACATCCTGAGGAAAAAAACGCGCGGAACAGGACTTATTCAACAAAAAAAGTGTATCTTCCGCACGGTGATTACCGCATAAAAGTTGTGGCCGGTCCTTATGTCTGGTGGAAATCCTTCTGCGTTACAAAAGAAAAAGTTCTGATAAAGGCTGATTTCTTGAAAAATATGCGCCGTAATATTACTGTCCAGCCTAACGCGTACGATTCTTCTACAGGAAAAGAAATTACTTCAAAAGCGGTTTTTTCCGTTCTTTACAACAAAAACTGGATTCCGCTTGAACAAATTCCCGCTGAAAAACTTGTTTCCGGAAACGTCTGGAAATTCAAGATAGAATGCGAAGGTTACGGACCGGAAATATTTTCCCTGCGGCTGGAATGGCTTCAGGACGTTCTGTACATTTCCGCAAACCTTGTTCCGGAAAAAGAAAACCGAAATTAGGAGAGGAAAATGAAAAAAATATTAATTGTATTGTCTTTATGTTTGGTTTCTTTTTGTTCAGCAGAAACGTTTGCGGGAGGAGAAGAAATTACAGAACGATTTTTTAATAATGGTGAATATATAAAAGTAATAAGAAACAAAAACAACACATATTATTATGCAAAAGCAACTGTTTCTGGAATTAGAATTGATGAAAATGATATGAGAATATCAACTATAGGATATAATATTTGGACTGATAAAAATGGAGATTCTATTAGTTATGAAATTGATGACTGGAAAATCAGCAATGACGAAAATGACAATATCGTAATAGAGAGAAGATAATTTCATTTTTGTTTCTAAAAAATAATGTAAGATTCAATATTGGTTCAATCCTAAGAATTCTATTGCCTTTTCCGTCTTATGTGCTTAAATTTATTATTATGGTTGAAAACGAAAATAATAATGACAGCAGTAACGAAAAAGAAAACAGCGATATTGAAAATAAAAAAAATGAAAAAGACCTTGCGCAGATTCTTGGCGAGTTGAAAAATAAAGCGGCTGAAATCCTTAACAGCGACGTAGAGCTTGAGGTTGAAATTCAGCCTGATTCAAAAAATAGCAAGAAGAACGGAAAAAAGGGGAAAGAGAAAAAATCCGTTCTTCTGCCTGCCGAGGATTTTTTGCCGGCAAAGCTCCCTGTGATTCCTCTTCTTGGACATCCTGTTTTTCCAGGAATTTTTACGCCTTTAATGATAAATAGTCCGGGTGATATAAAGGCTGCTGAGGAAGCTTACGAAGGCGACGGATACCTTGGTATTGTCATGCTTAAAGATGAAGTTCCTGAGGCCCGCTACGAAGATTTGCACAAAGTCGGAACCGCCGCAAAAATAATCAAGAAAATAAATCTGCCCGATGGCGGAATAAATGTATTTATTTCTACAGTAAAGCGTTTCAGAATGAAAAAATGCCTTAGCTCTTCTGCGCCGATTGTGGCCGCTGTTGACTATCTGGAAGAGGTTGAGGACGATACTTTTGAAGTGAAGGCGTTGACCCGCGCTTTAATCAGCGAAATGAAGGAAGTCGCAGAAAACAATCCGCTTTTTACGGAAGAAATGCGTCTTAATATGGTTAATATCGATAATCCCGGAAAAATAGCGGATTTTATCGCTTCAATTTTAAATGTAGAAAAAGAAGACCAGCAGCGGGTTCTTGAAACTCTTAATGTCCGCCAGCGAATGGAACAGGTTCTTGTGTTTATAAAAAAAGAGCAGGAGCTTCTTCGCGTGCAGAAAAAAATTCAGAACGACATAAATGAAAAGGTTGAAAAAAATCAGCGCGATTATTTTTTAAGGGAAGAATTAAAGTCGATTCAGGAAGAGCTTGGCACAGACGCGGAAGGAAATTTAAGCGATTACCAGAAATACAAAAAAGAAATTGAAAAATTTAATTTTTCAGGCGAGATAAAGGAAACTCTGGAAAGCGAGCTTGAAAAATTTAAGATTCTTGATATACAGTCGCCGGAATATACCGTTTCTCGGAATTATCTTGAGCTTGTCTGCCAGCTTCCGTGGAATGAAGAGATAAAAGTTGAAAACTACAGCCTTGAAGGCGCAAAAAAGCTTCTTGACGGTGACCATTACGGACTTGAGGACGTAAAAAAACGAATCCTTGAATATCTTGCTGTCCGTAAATTGAAGAAAGATGGAAAGGGTTCTATTCTGATTCTTGTAGGACCGCCTGGCTGCGGAAAAACCAGCGTAGGAAAATCAATTGCAAACGCAATGGGAAAGCCGTTTTACCGGTTCAGCGTTGGCGGCATGAGCGACCCTTCTGAGATAAAAGGACACAGGCGGACTTATATTGGTTCTATGTGCGGAAAAATAATAAGCGGAATAAAACTTACGCACACAAAATCTCCGGTATTTATGATTGATGAGGTTGACAAGATGTCTTCAAATGGAGTCCATGGCGACCCGGCTGCCGCGCTGCTTGAAGTTCTTGACCCTGAGCAGAACGTTTCATTCCGGGATGACTATCTTGACCTTCCGTTCGATGTTTCAAACGTATTTTTTATCCTTACGGCTAATACGCTGGATTCAATTCCTGAGCCGCTGCTGGACCGCGCGGAAATTATTCAGCTTGCTGGTTACATTGACCAGGAAAAACTGGAAATTGCCCGAAAGTACCTGATTCCAAAAAACCTTAAGAAGAACGGTCTTTCAAAAAATCAGGTCAAGTATACCAAGGAAGCGCTGCTAAGGATTGCCCAGGAGTACGCGCGGGAGGCCGGCGTAAGAAATTATGAAAAATATCTGGATAAAATCCACAGAAAACTTGTGGCCGAGGAATTCTTGAATGCGGATAAGCTTGCCGCCGATGCAAAAAAACAGGCTAAAAAGAACGGTTGTTCTGCGGAAGAAATAGCTCAGATTTCTGCGGATAAATATTTTGACGAAAAAAAACAGTTTGTCATAAATGCGCAGGATCTTGAAAAATATCTTGGAAAACCTGTGTTTGACGAAGCGGAAATAAAAAAAGCGAATATCCCCGGAACTGCAATCGGACTTGCATGGACAAGCATGGGCGGCGATACTCTGCTTATTGAGTGTATGTCGTTTCCAGGCAAACCGGATTTTGTTATAACCGGCCAGATGGGCGATGTAATGAAGGAATCCGCTCAGATTGCAATGGACTGGATAAAACGTTATGTGATTGAACGGAAAATAAAGAAACCAACGTGGTTTGAGCATAATACAATCCATCTGCACATTCCGGAGGGAGCGACTCCAAAAGATGGTCCTAGCGCGGGAATCACTATGGCGACTACATTTCTGTCGCTGTTTGCCGGAAAGACAATTAAACCGAACCTTGCGATGACAGGCGAGCTTTCCCTTACAGGAAATGTGCTTCCTATTGGCGGCCTGCGTGAAAAAACTGTCGCGGCAAAAAGAAACAGGATAAAAACAATTATTATTCCTAAAGCCAACGAGCGCGACCTTGACGAAATACCGGAAATTGTAAAAGCCGGCATCACCTTTATTCCTGTATCAAGGATTGAGGAAGTTATTGCAAATGCGTTTAAGGCAAAACTTTAAAAAAATGCAGAATATGCTATAATGAATGAATATTAAATGTGTAAAAAGAATTTGTTTTTTTCTGCGGTTTTAATCATTGCCGCCGGTTTATTATTTTTCTCATGTTCTTCTGAAAGCCAGATTGACTTGAATTCCGGCTCTGATGAAACATTGCGCATGACTTTTTCATCCAGAAATTCGGAAGTAATCTGGTCAAGGGAAATTGAAAGTTCGCTCCTTTCAAAAAAGATAAATACTTCATCGTATGTTTCTTCTAATTTAAAGCTTGACCCGGAAGTCTATATGATTTCTTCCACGGATGAAGAGCCGGTTTATCCTTCTCTTGATGGATTTGGAAGTCTTGATTCAACCAAGATTAGCCCGGAAGTAAAAAAAATAGTAGATAGTTTTGCGCAGAATGTGATTTCCTGGAATTTTGATGAGAGTTTGATTCAGAAAAATTCAATTTTTTCGCTTGCCATGTTTAAGTACGATGTTGAGAGCGGCTGGAAAAATAATTTCAATGAGGATTTTCCATTGACGGCAGAAAAAAAACTTTTCTCTTCGTATTATTGCGGAGAACCTTTTGTGGATGAGGACTTTCTTTCTGTTCCTTTAAGATTTAAGACTCCAAAGAAATTTATTGATGTCCAGATTTTTATTGATAAAACAGAAAATTTTAAGATAACTCAGATTCTTGTAAAAAAATGGGGAAAGTAAAATATGGAAAAAAAGCCGCTCACTGGAATTGAAAGGGAACTGGTTCTTAGATATTTGCTTGACGGAAATGTTCCTGTGACAATAACGCCTGTTTTTAGTGGTGAAAACTGTAAAGAAAATGAACATCTTTCCGAGCCGGATTTTGTTAATTCGGCTGTTGTTCCTGTCGCATTCAAGCCGGAAGATATTTCTGTCTTAAAGGAAGGAATTGTACTTTTAAAAGATGCTCCTGAGTCAATTGCAAAATATGCGGACAAGCCTGTTAAGGTTGAATTTTATTTTAACCGCGTGGGGCTTTATTTTATTACTGCCCTGAAAACTGTAAGCTCCGGACTTGCTCTTGTGATTCCTGCGGAAATTAACCGTATTCCTGATATTCCTGTGAATAAAAAATACGATTTTACCGCGCAGCTGATTTTTTCTGTGAGCAATGAAGGAAATTCTAAATTTCTGTGCGTTCCGGCTGACGGTTTTGAACTTTTTACAAGGCCTGTATGGAGCTCGATTGAACTGGAGCGTCAGCAGCAGGCAAAAAAACTTCTTGAAGAATATGTAAAAGATGCGGAAATCAAGCGGAAACCGGGAAACGGCTTAAGGCTGATAAATATATGCCGCTATATGGTTGCTCCAAAAATAGAAAAAATTGAAGCCGTGCAGGGCAGGGTAAAGCCTTTTGACATTCTTTTTGTGAATCATGAGCGGATTGTTTTTGGCTTTGAAAAAAACGCGGCCTTTGAACTTTCTGAAGGCGCGGAATATCCTGTTGAAATGCAGTTTGTGCTTAAAGATTCACCTTCTGTAGTCAGGAAAATATTTGTTACATGCAAGGTTGACAAGATTTTTAAGAACGAGGATGAAACGAAATTTGCGGCGGACTGCGTCTATACAATGCTTCAGGAGGAAGACTGCCGCTTCCTTTACGAAAAAGCGACAAGCTTCCTGTTCATATAGTTTTTACGAATTCTGATTTTCTTCATCGTTTTCTTCGGAATCCGGCTCAACATCCGAAAGTTCTTTCTGTGTGTCGAGCGGCTTGTTTCCAATAAGGATTGCAAGCGGATGAAGATACGAAACATTTTCGCATATTATTTTTATCATCACCATAAGCGGAACGGCGATAATCATTCCGATAAAGCCCCACATCCATCCCCAGAAACTTAAGCTTACAAGGATTACAAAAGGGGAAATATCAAGGTTTTTGCCTTCGATTCTAGGCTCCACAATGTTTCCAAGAATGAAATTTATTAAAGTCATTGATATAAGCACAAAGAGAATCGGGAATGGACGCGGATAGAACTGGATAAGCGCAAAAAGCGATGTCAGTCCGACCGAAAATATTGAGCCGAACGTCGGGATAAAATTCATTATAAACGCAATGAATGCCCACATGATTGCAAAATCCAGGCCTACGATTTTTATTGAAAAATAAACAAGAATTCCTGTCGCGAGCGATATAAAAAATTTTATGGAAAGGTATCGCATTACTTCCGCGATTGTTTTTTTTACGATTGTAACGACTCTTCCCTGAACTTTGCCTTTGAACATCGCGTCTACTTTTTCGTGTCCAGTTTTCATTTCAATTAAAAGGAATATGCTCAAAAGAAGGACAATAAAAAGGCTTTTTGTTACGGAAATAAGATTTCCAGAAAATGCTATTGCCGCTGACTGCACGAATTCCCGGACTTTAAGTTGATTCCACAGGTTTTCAAAAACAGTAAGATCCTCATTGAACTGAATGTGGAAAGTTTCAGCAAAAATCTTATAGATTGACTGAAACCTGTCTTCGTACTGCGAAAATTGTCCTAGGATTGTTGTAAGGCTTGTTCCGATAATCGTTAAAAGCAGCGAAATGATTATCAAGAAAATAAAGGCTGTTATAATTGTCCCGAACACCCAGGGCATTTTTATTTTCTGGTTCAAGTTCTTTACGATAGGGTAAAAGACGCATGAAATCAGGACGGCAACTGTTACCGGCAATGTGAAACTTGCTGAAAGTTTCATAAAAACTCCCAGCGTGACAATTGCAAACATCATAAGAATATAATAAATGCCTTTTATGTGTTCGTTTTTGTGCATGATTACTCCTGTTAAAACTCCGCGTTAGTACGTAAAGCTGCCAAGTTTTTACAAAACTTGCGGCGAGCCACGGATGGCGAGAATTACAGTTTGCGAAAGCAACGCTTGAGCAAACTGTAATGATAAAAATTACAAGGATGTAATTTTTATCATGCCTTCTTTATTTTAGGCTCTATTTTGTCAAATCCGCATAACGGAACAAGCGCCGGCGGAATTGTCACTGAACCGTCTTCGTTCTGGTAGTTTTCAAGAATTGCAAGCATAGCGCGTCCTACGGCGATTGCAGTTCCGTTCAATGTGTGGACATACTTGTTTTTTCCGTCGTCATCCTTGTATTTTATGTTAAGTCTGCGCGCCTGGTAATCTGTGCAGTTTGAAGTTGAGGTTACTTCGCCGTATTCGCCGCCGTTTCTTCCAGGCATCCATGCTTCAAGATCCCATTTTCGGTACGCCGGAGCGCCAAGGTCGCCGGAACAGGTGTCTACAACATGGAACGGAAGTCCGAGGCCTGTAAAAATTTCCTCTTCAATTTCACGGAGCTTATGGTGAAGCTCGTCAGACTGTTCCGGTGTTGAATAAACGAACATCTCAACCTTGTCAAACTGGTGAACTCGGTACAGGCCCTTTGAGAACTGTCCTGCCGCTCCCGCCTCGCGTCTGAAGCAGTGGGAAAGACCGCCGTACATCAAAGGAAGCTTTGCCTTGTCAAGAATTTCTCCTGAATGGTAACCGCCTAAAGTGATTTCCGCAGTTGCGACAAGGCAGGTTCCTTCTCCTTCTATAGAATATACGTTGGATTCGTTTCCTCGCGGATTAAAACCGATTCCTTTTAGAATTTCCTCGCGCGCAATGTCCGGAGTGATGAAAATCTCGAATCCATGCTTTCTAAGAATGTTCAGTGCGTACTGAATCAAAGCCTGTTCAAGGAAAACAGCCTCATTTTTAAGATAATAAAATTTCGGTCCTGAAACTTTTGTTCCCCGGTCAAAATCAAGCAGGTCAAGCTCTTCCGCAAGCTGAACATGGTCTTTCGGCTCAAAATCAAATTTTCTTGGAGTTCCGACTTTTTTTATCTCAAGATTTTCTGTGTCAAGTTTTCCAATCGGAGCGTCCGGGTGAATCATGTTAGGAATCTGCCGTGCCGCAGTGTCCAGGTCTATTTCAATCTGGGAAAGTTCTTTCTCTACTTCCGCAATGTCTTCCTTAATTTTTTTGCCGGCCTGAATCAGTTCCTGTCTTTTTTCATCGTCAAGCTTCTGCTTCATTGCCTTTGCGTTTTCATTTCTCTGCTGCTGCAAATCCTGCTGCTTTGTTACAAGAGCCGTTCTTTTGTCGTAAAGTTCAACAACTTTGTCTGCATCAGCCGTCATATTCCTGTTTTTAATGTTTTCTTTTACAGCGTCAAGATTGTCTTTAATAAATTTATAGTCAAGCATTTTTTTTTCCTCTTTTATTGAATTGAATAGGTAACTTTTACTTCCGATGTGACATTGATTTTTCCGTCCGGAGTTGTGCCGGTCTCGGTTTTTTCTTCAATTATATCAACCACATTGCTGATTTTACTGCCGCTTGCCCCTGCAAGTAAAGAGGCTGCGTCCTGTGTCTGCTGAACCGCTGCTGAACGGGCGCGGCGCATTGTCGCTACAGAATCGTTGAGTCCATAGGTTACTGACTTTAGCCGTGTTGAAGCGCCGGTCTTGCAGTCGATGACCGCCGGAACAAGGGAAATGTTCCTTACAGTTATGCGTATATTTCTTCTTGCTTCATATTGGTTTGAAGGATTTGAAATCAGGCAGTCTGAAAGGACAATGTCGTTTTCGTTTACACCCAAGTTTTTTACTGCATCGGTAAGTCTTTTTGAAAGAGTGTCGTTGTCCGCGACAATCTGTTTTGCGCTCCAGCCTGCGGTTACTACTGAAAAATTGATTTCTGCAATATCAGGTGATGAAGTTATTGTTCCTGCGCCGCTGACGGTTATTGTTTTTTTCACTTCGCTTTCTCGTGTTATATAGCACGAAGAAAAGACAAGAGCCATTGCGGCTGCGGAACAGATTAATTTTATTCCTTTTTTCATGGAATCCTCCAAAATTATGCAAAAAGTTTGTTATCTTATATTTATATAAAAGCGTTTTAAGAATATGCTGCGTCTGTTTGCCTTATCCCACAGTGAACTTGAAGGATAATTGTTTACAACCAGATCGTAGGATTCAATTGCGCTTTTTATATTCTGAACAGGTGATTTTTCTTCAAGAATCTGCGCCTGAAGAAAAAGTCCTTCGTCAAGCCGTTCTGTGGCTGTGTCAAAGAATTTTGAAATTACCGAGAATGCCTGCTGGTATTTTTTTTCATCGTAATATTTTTGCGCCAGCTCAAGAAGTCCGTCCTGGCTCAGGTTTTCCAGCGTGTCTGAAGAATCCCTGGAAGACTCCGGTTTTAAGCCGGAAGACGAGTCTGAATCAACTTCGTTTTTGGAATATGAGGCGTCCGCTTTTGATTTTATGGCAGGCGCAGAATCAGAAGGAGCGGATTCTGTTGTCTGAATTATTGTGTCAAGATTGGAAGTCTTTGAAATTTCCGCGGCTTCATTTTCCGGGTTTTTCTGTACGCTTTTTGCCTTTGCCGCGCTGTTTTTTTCAGCGGGCTTTGAATTTTCTGTCCTTTCGGAAGTTTTTTTCTGTTCCCTCATTTTTTCTGTATTTTCCGCGGTAATTGAAAACTTTGGCGGAACAACTTCCGCATAATCCGGAACAGTTATGTGTTCGGTGGAACTGGTCGATTCATTTTCCACGATAACTTCAAGAAAATCGTCTATATAATTGCCGGTCAGCATGTCATTTTTAAAGAAATGAAGGAGATATGTTCCGGCATTCCTTGAGCGCAGCGTAAATGAAGTGTCCTTTCCGCCGAGTTTTCTTCCGCCGAAAATAAAATTTCTGTTTCTTGCGTCAACATTTCCGTTTTCGTCGATGTTTCCCTGGTAAATCCAGCCTTTTCCAGGATATACAATGTCTATATTCTGATTTTTCTTGATTTTAACGGAGCGGGAAGGTTTCTGAATATCGGTGCCTGCCGGTTCTGATTCTTGCTCCTCTGTTTCTGAGGAATTTTCAGTTTCTTCTATTGTATTGTTTGTATCAGTGTCTACGCCTGCAGTCTCGTCATCGAATGCGTTCTGGTTCTTTTCTTCCGCAGCGGAAATATTTTGCTCCGGCAATGTGTTTTCTTTCTGATTATTGTTTTCGGTTGTTTCCGGGGAAGGCTCGTCCTTTACCTGCGGCTCCTGAATAACGGAAGGAACGGCCGCATTTTCCGGGTTTTCTTCAGTTTTTTCTGAAAGTTCCGGAAGTTCCGGCAGCTCCGGGTTCTGTTCTTTTGTCAAAGGTTCTGTAAGGTCAGAAAAATCCTGGTTTTCGCCAGCGGCGTCTTTTCCGTCTTCGGAATCAGTTTCTTCCGTAGTGCTTGAAGTTTCTTCCGCTGATTCCGGCGTGCTTTCAGAATCTTCTATTATAAGGTTGTTTTTTTCTGAATTTTCGGTTTCTGGAATCTCTACGGCAGAAACGGAATCTTCGGGAAGTTTTTCTTCCTGTTTTGGCGTTGATGCGCACGAGAATAATGCGAATGAAAACAATGTCAGCAACAATATGTGAAAAAACTGTAATGATGTAATTTTTCTGAAAAATTTCATGGTGCAGCTCCAATAATATCGTTTATAATCCTGTCGTTAGAGTCGCCAAGTTTTTCAACTTCGTTTTCGTCCGGCAGTGTGAACCATTTTTCAATTTCTTTTTCCGGCCATTTTTTTTCGGTTTTTCTGGTCGTAATGTATCCGTCTGGAATTGAAGGAGAAGGCGGTATCATAAGCGGCTGGTCCAGCACAAGTTTCTTTTCTTCTGGCGTCTTTTTTGCGCTGTTTTTTGCTTTTGAGCTTCCTGCGACCAGTGCAATAATCGCGCTAAAAAGCATAAAAATCAAAAGGGCGCAAAAAATGATTGTTTTTTTTGCATTATCTTGCAGAAAATCTTGAATTTTTCTGAAAAACTGACGGAAATCAACCATTGATTTTTATCACGCCTCCGTATCCGCTGTATTTTCCGCTGTTTCTGAGTCAGAAACACCGTTTTCATTTTCTGCGGAATTTGCCTTTTCTGCCTCTTCCGCTTCTTTTGCGGCAAGCTTTGCTTCCTTTATTTTTCTGCGTTCTTCCGCGGCTTTTTCCTCACGTTCCTTGTGGACGCGTATAATTTCCGGGTCGGTTATTGTTCCATCCGGATTGTGGATTCTTTTTGGCGGCCGTGGCGGAATGTATACATCTGTCTCCGGCTGAACTTCTTCCTCTTCAAAGTTGTCGTCGCCAGAATCAATCGCAGCGCCGACTTTTATATCTTCATCAAGACGAAGCGCGATGATTTTGCTTACGCCGGATTCTTCCATTGTAATTCCAAGCATTGTGCTTGCGCCCATTACGGTTTTTTTGTTGTGGGTTATTACAATGTATTGCGAGACATTTGCAAATGATTCCAGCGTGGTTACAAAGCTTGAAACGTTCTTGTCGTCAAGCGCCGCGTCGATTTCGTCCAGAAGGCAGAACGGACTTGGGCGAACCTGATAGGTCGCAAACAGAAGCGCGACAGCGGTCATCGTCTTTTCGCCGCCGGAAAGAAGTCCTATGCTTTCAAGTTTTTTTCCAGGCGGCTGGGCAAGTATGTCAATTCCGGATGTAAGGATATTCTGCGGATCTTCAAGGCGAAGTTCCGCCCGTCCGCCGTTAAAAAGCCTGCGGAACATATTGTGGAAATTTTTCTTGATTTTATTGTATGTCTCAAGGAACATTTCCGAAGACTTTGATTTTATCTCTTCGCTTACGCGTATAAGGTTGTCCAAAGATTTCTGCGTGTCGTCGTAGTTTATCTTCTGTTTTTCGTAGCGGTCCTTTACTTCTGCAAATTCTTCTACCGCCATAAGGTTTACCTGTCCGCACGCCTTAAGTTCTTCCCGTGTTGAAATCAGCTGCTCCCTTAATTCCGCGGAAGGTTTTGTGATTTTGAACATCTTTTCCTCAAATTCCATAAGGTCGCGGGAATGCTGCTCCTGGAAATTCTGCTTAAGGTTTCTGATTTCTGTGTCGGAAGAGTTAAGTGAAAGTGTGAGCCGCTCGTACTGCGCCTGGCAGCGGTTCTGTTCTTCCTGTTTTTTTATAAGTATGTCTTTTTTTCCGGTTACGTTTGAATTGTTCTCGGCGATTTTAGAGTCCAGCTCCTTCAGCTGTTCCGCAAGTTTTGTTCCCCTGTGCTCAAGTTCCGCAAGGTCCTGCTGAATTTCCTCAATCTGCTCGTTAAGGTCGTCCGATTTTCTTGTTTCCGATTCAAGCTCTTCGGTCGCCGCGCGCAGGGTGTTCTGCTCTGAAACAAGATTTCTTCTTAAGAGGCTTGCCTGCTGCATTGCGGCCTGAATCTGGGTTTCCATCTGAGCTTTGTTCACGCGGAGCTTGCTGCAGGTTTCCTTGTACCGGTCAATTTTTTCCGCAAGTTCTGCGTTGGCGTTCCTTAATTCTTCTATCTGAATGTTCAGGGCTTCTGTCTGATTCAGGTTTTCCTGATTTTTTTTGTCCAGCTCGCGTTTTTTTGTCATGATTCCTTCCGGAGAAAGGAATTCTGTAATAAATGCAGGAGTCGCGTCTTCGTATTCAGAGACCGCTTTCTTAAGTTCGGCGATGAGCTCTTCTGTTTTTTCAAAATCGTGCGCGGCTTCGCTTACTGTGCTCAGCGAATCTTCCGCCGGATGAGGCGCCTTTGTAAAATCTGAATATACATTTTTCCGGCCTTCCGCAAAAATCTTGAATTTTTCAAGTATGTCATGAACTTTTTCTTTTGCGTCCGCAAGATTTTTTTCTGAAAAACCGGCGGCTTTCAGCTTTGCGTCAAGCATTCCGACAATATCTTCGGTGATAGACGTAAGCTCTTTTTGTATTTCCCGGCGGTTTTCTTCAAGTTCCGCGATTTTTGTGCGGTTTTCGTCCGATTTTCTGTTGTTCTCGGTAATCTGAGTTCCGGCTGTTGCGATGTTTTCCTCAAAGTCCGAGATATTTTTTTCAACTTCCGCAATTTCCTTTTCTTTTTTGTGGAGCTCGGCTTCCTGTTCGTCAATTTCTTCCTGAAGGCTGGAAATATTTTCTTCAACTGAAGAAACCCTTACTTCAAGCGTGGCGATTTTTTCTTTTATTCCGCGCTCCTGCGATGCAAGCTGCTTTTCCATATCCAGTTTGCCGTTCTTTTCTTTTCCGATTCCGATAAGCTCAGACTGCATGGAATAAACCTGTTCCTGCATTTCCTTTACTTTGTCCATGTTCTCAGAAATCGTGTTGTTGATTTCCTCGATTTCCTTGCGGACTTCGTCGCGGCGTTTTGTGGTTTCCGCAAGCTCCTTTTCGTGCCTGTCCTTGTCTGTGATAAAAGTCCTTAGCTTTAAAAGGGCGATGTCAAGCTCAAGGTTAAAAATCTTGTCTTTTAAGTCGCGGTATTTTTTTGTTTTTTCAGCCTGAACCTTTAAAGTGTCGTAAGAACGCTTTATTTCTGCCATCGCCATTTCAATCTGAATCATGTTCTGGCGGGTCTGTTCAAGCTCGCGTTCGGCAATTGCGCATTCTGCTTTTGAACGGCTGATTCCGGCCGCTTCTTCAAAAATGTAACGCCGGTCTTCCGGCTTGGATGAAAGAATCTGGCTTACCTGTCCCTGTTCCATAATTGAATAGGAAGATTTTCCGACTCCGGTGTCCATGAAAAGTTTAACTATGTCGCGCGAAGAAGCCTGCCGTCCGTTGATAAAATATTCCTGCTCGCCGTTTCTGTACAGGCGGCGTTTTATTGCGATTTCTGACTCTTCAAGCGGAAGAAGTCCTTTTTCATTGCTCATGGTGAGCGTTACTTCCGCGACGTTAAGAGCCGGACGTCTTTCTGTTCCGTTAAAAATTACGTCTGTTTTTTCCTGGGCACGCAGGTTCTTTGCCTTGTTTTCCGCAAGAACCCATTTTATCGCATCCACAACATTGCTTTTTCCGCATCCGTTAGGTCCAAGCAGGGCGGTGATTCCGTCTGCAAAATCAATATGTGTTCGGTCAGCAAAAGATTTAAAACCAAAAATGTCCAGACTTTTTAAAAACACAAAAAACTCCGTATAGATGTGGCTGAATACATAATAAATGCCACAATGAACTGTATTTGTATCTTTCAATTATAGCGAATAAGGAATGTCTTTTCAATGTGCGTATGCGCGGCGAATTTTATAGATTTTTATTGATGTATAATGCTGTGAATGATATAATTTTCAGTATTTGAAAGAATTACGATGAAAAGAATTTGTGTTTTCTCTCTGACTGTTTTATTTTTTCTATGCTTTTTCGGGTGCGGTTTTTCTCCGCTTGGGGATGACGGCTCTGAAGTCTCTGGCAAAGGAATTCACTCTGTTTCAGGCTTTACAGAAGTTACAGAAGGAAAAGTCAGAAATGCCTTTCCTTCGTACGACGATAGCAAGCTTTTTTATCACTTTTATGCAAAAAAATCTTCCGGCGAGGCAGCCGCCGCGGAATCCACAGGCGCAAAAAATTCTTTTTCTTTTCTTCTGGAAAATGGCGAGTGGCTGATTTACGGCGATGTTTATTACGGTTCTGCGCTGACTTCTGAAACGTTCCGGACCGGAGCAAAAATTTTTTCATGAAGCTCAACGCTTTCCCTTGCGGATTCCAGCGGCAATATTGCGGACTTTAGAATCGTTACGGAAATCGTTTCTTCTGAAAATGCAAAAGGTTCGGCAAACCTTAAAATCTGCTCTTCTGTTCCGGCTGTAAAATGCGCAAGGGCGGAATGGACTGGTCCCGGCGGAATCACCGGCAGCCAGATTCTTGATTTTTCTGATTCAAGCAGAAAAGACGGTATAGGATATTATGATTTCTTTAACTTCGGCGGAAGCAATGTTCCTGCCGGCGCATACACTGTAAAATTTTCTTTTTATGACGGGGCGGTAAGTCCTGCTTCCAGCGTAACCGGAAAAATAGTCTGCGCAACGGTAAAGACTGTAAATATTCTTTCCTCCCTTGCTACGGATTTATGGAGCGATGACGGCATATTTGTTTCAGGCGGAAGCGGAAAAATTGTTCTGTCTGAAAAGTGTATAAAAATCTCAAAAGCAACAAAACTGTATGTTTCTGCCTCGGCTTCTGGAAACGGACTTGGAATTAAACCTGACGGGCCTGACGGACCATTAAATTCTTTAGACTCTGCGTTTGACCTGATTTTTAATTTTTCTATGAGCGATGTTACGGTCTGCATACTTGAGGGAACTTCCGCGGATTTTACAAGCGGCATAAGCCTTTCTGAGAATGTAAAAAATATTTCAGTAACAACGTACTTGGCGGACGGAACAATCAGTCCGACGGCGCTTGAAAAAGACAAGCGCGGAACTTTAAGGCGTCCTGATAATTCGGTAAAAATTGATGACAACGGAATTGCCGGAAGTTCAGTAAGATTTGAAAATATCAATATAGAAGGCGAGCCTCTTACTGCGGATAGCGCGGATATTTCCCCTTTGCTTTCTCTTAGCGGCGCGGAGCTTAATGTTTTAAACTGCAATATAACGGATGACTATTTTGCCTGCGTAAAAGGAAAATCTTCTTCCATTTGCTTTGAAAACGTTGAATTTCAAGGTTCAAAGAAGACCGGTTCCAAGGCGATTCATTTATCTGATGCGGAAACATCTTTAAAAATTCAAGGCTGCGCGATAAAAAACTATGCGGAAGGCATTTGTCTGGAAGCTGAAAAAACTAATGCCGTTGTGAGCGGTTCAGAGCTTTCTGGAAACGATGTTGCGATAAAGGCAAGTAAATTTGCTTCGCTTGAACTTTCGGGCATTACGCTTAAAAATAATTCTGGCTATGGAATAAAAACTTGCGGAACATTCACGCTTTCCGGTACTTGCACCTTGGATGACATCTTTTATTTTGATTTTACCGGTCCAAGCGATATTTGCGTAAATTTTGAAGAAAGCTATAAGGATTCATCTACTTCAAATGCTGTCTATATTTTTATGGACAGCAAAAAGCTTAGGACGGGGCTACAAGTTCTGTCTGGCAAAAACATATTGCAAAACCGGCAGAACTTTGCTGTTCTGGAAACAGGCTGGCAGATTGATGATAACGGATGCTTGGCTCAGAAACAGGAAGACGCGACTTCGTTCTATGTCGACCCTGTGTCAGGCTCAGACAGTAATTCCGGAACATCGGCTGAACCTTATAAAACCTTGGATGCTGCTGTAAAAAAGGCAAAAGAAACCAATGAGCGTCTGTCCGGCGACAAAAATGAGCTGTCTATTTTTATAAATAATAACATTGTTTCAGATGGCACTGCTTCCGCATTGAAGAATGAGTCCTTGTGTTCAATCTCCACTGACGCCGGCGCGAAAAAACTCAGACTGACTGTTGAAGGCTCTTCCTCTGCCGCTGTGGAAATCGATGCCGTAAAGGCTTCCAGAATTTTTTATATAAGCGGAAATGTAAAAATTGTTCTGAAAAACTTAAGTCTTTACGGTGGAAGCGTAGATTCAAATGGCGGCGCGATTTATCTGGATGGAACGGATGGCGCTGAGCTTACGCTTGAAAATTGCATAGTCGGAAAGACAAATGTTGCTATTGACGGCTTAAAAAACGGAGTGCAGAATACAACTTATTCGCCGGACGGAACAAACTGTTCAAATAAAGCTGCGGAAGGCGGCGGAATTTATGTAACGAAAGGCGGAAGCCTTACCTTGAGCGCTTCAAAAATTCTGAACTGTTATGCAGACTCTACTACTGACGGTGGCGGTGGCGGTGGAATTTATGTTGCAGATTCTTCTCTGGAAATAAAAGACGGCTCTGAAATCTACGCGAATGGGGCGGCTGGTCCAAACGGAGCGGCAATCTGCGCAAAAAACTCAGTTGTATATTTTAATGGAACTGTCCGTCATCATTTTTCAAATGATAGTTCACATGTTCCTGGAATCTATTTATCTAACACAACTTTTGATATGTATGGCGGAGAAATCCGCGACAATTATTGTTCTAAGTCAAATCTTGGCTCTGGCGTATTTATTATAGGCGACACCGGTTCTTCTGTAACTTTTTACGGCGGTTCTGTTAATAATAATTCCTCTGTAAAAGAAAATATAACCAGCTGTGATGTTGGTTATACTATTTTCGTACAAAAACCTGTTGTACATATTTCAGGAGACGCATACATTGAATCAATTTATTCTCCTAAAACATATATAAAAATTGTAAGCGCTCTTACAGGTTTTTCTGATGCAAAAAAATGCGCTGTTTACGCAGGAACTTCAGAAGGAACTGAAATTCTTGAAGCGGGGGATCCCTCTGTTGACCTTTCTGGCTGTATGGACTTTTTTGCTCTTTATAAAACGGATTTAAAAAGCCCTAAAGGGCTTGGTCTGGTTCTTGATTCAACAAAAACAAAAGCGGTTGTTGGAAAAGTTTATAAAATAAGTTCGTACGAAAACTATTCGGATGTTTCTGACGAGGCTGCGGCAGGGCAAAAAACATTTTCAATTTCAACAGAATCTGAGCTGAATAAAATTGCGGAATGGACTAGTGGCTATGGCAATAATTTTAATGATATAACGCTTGTCCTTGAAAAGGATATCGCTTTAAGCTGCGATAAAGACAACAGCTTTACGCCGATTGGAATCAATTCATCTTTCAAGGGAACTTTTGACGGCAATGGGCATAAGATTTCAAATCTTTATGTAGAGCGCGCCGGCAGGGCCGGACTCTTTGCAAGCGTTTATGGAGCAAGCATAAAAAATCTTACAGTGGAAGGAACTGTTGTCGGTTCTAGTTACGATGGCTCAGATCTTACAGGAGTTGGCGGAATTGTCGGTTTCAGCACTTCTCAAATACTCATAGAAAATTGTGTTTCCAATGTGAATGTTTCAAGCAGTTGCGAAAATACAGGAGGAATCTGCGGCTATGTGAATGATGTGGATTCCGTAATAAGAAACTGCGTAAACATTGGGGACATAGAATCATCCTTGGATAAAGCCGGGGGAATTTCCGGAAACCCTGGAACAGTCTATAACTGCGCAAATTTTGGAGCGGTTTCGGGAAAAAGCAATGTTGCGGGAATCGCCGGATACACAGAAAAAGACGTTTCCCTCTGCTACAATGCCGGCAAAATCTCTATCTCTCCTTCGGACGGCGCTACTTCTGCCGCGGCAATTGCGAATGTCGCAGGAACAGACACTGATTTTTATCGTTATTGCTATTTTAAGGAAGGAACAGCAGACGCGGCATTCAAAGGCTCTTCCAGCGGTTCTGATATAATCAAGTTCTCTGACCCGAAACAGCAAAACCTGGCCCTTGAACTTTCAAACCGCATTGGCACTTCGGCCTACAAAGACTACTGCAGTCCGTGGGACAAAACCTACACTTTTGACAGAGTTGAATATCCTGTTTGCGTGGAGATAAAATAACCGCATTTATAAAAACTCCAAAGTTCGACTGTAATACTTGCAGAAGCCGGGCGTTTCCCTCGCTCCGCCTGCCATGCGGCAGCCGGGCTCGGGTCGCTATGTCCATGGTTCGCTACGCTCATTCCTCCGCCTTGCTCCGGAACACGCCTTCGGCGCGCCATTCCCAGCGCTAACGCATAAAAGCGCACATTCCGCTGTGCCATCTTTTTTTTTGTGTGTACAAATACTGTACATTATGTTATGATAAATCTTGGAGGTACTATTATGGCAGTTGCATTGAAAGACGTAAGAATTGATCTTAGGGCAAATTCAAATCAGAAATCGCTTCTTGAGCGAGCGGCGGAACTTAAACATATTTCTCTTTCTTCATACATTCTTGCAACTTCATTGAACCAGGCTCAACTTGAGTTGTCTGAAAATGAAACGCTTGTGCTTTCCAATCGGGATAGAGATTTAGTCATGAATCTGCTTGATAATCCACCGGAGCCAAACGAGGCTTTAAGGGAATTGTTTAAATGATTTGCAGGTTAAGATTAGTTTCAGTGAAAGAAATAAATCCAAAATCAGTTCTTAAAAAATTTGATTGCGAAGTTGAGGCCTTGAATGAATTTCTTTCACGGTATGCAGTAAAGAATGATGAGCTTGGTATTGGAAAAACTTTCGTTGCATTGGATGAAAAGAGTCAAATAGCAGGATATTTTACATTGGCAACGGCACAGGTGGCGTATCAAGAAATTCCTGGTGATTTCAGAGGAAAATTGCCAAAATATCCTGTTCCGGCGTTAAGAATTGCACGGCTTGCGGTTAATAAAGAAGCTAAAGGAAAAGGAATTGGAAAATGGCTTTTGGCGCAGGCATTTATAAAGGCGATTCATGTTGCTGATGTAACGGGATTGTATTTTATCATTGTGGATGCCAAAGAAACTTCAAAAGGCTTTTATGAGCATTACGGCTTTCATAAGTTTTTTGATGAAGATTTATCTTATTTTATTTTGATTGATACTGTCCGCAAGGCCATGCGGAATAACTTGAAAACTTAAGATTTCTATCGGCAAAGTTATTTTGCCGATAAGTAAAAATCCCTATTCATCCGCCGCGGCTTCATCCGCTTTTTCAAGCATTTCGGTTTCCCAGGAGAGCAGCGCTTTTTCAAGTTCCGGGGCATTGCCTTTTACGTCGCACATGATTCTGAATACTGGCTCTGTTCCGCTTCCGCGCATCCAGATGAACGCGAGCGGCTTCAGGTTTTTGCCGAAAAATCGTATTTTTAGGCCGCCTTTTCCGCTCTTGGAAAAATCTTTTTCGCCGCAGATTTCTTTTGTTCCGTTTGTAATGTCGCATTCCCAGCCGAAAATTCCGTATTGCTCCAGAAAACATTTCTGCGTTTTCCATTGCTCCTCAAAAATCTTCTGGAATTCGGCTTTTAACGCTGAATGATTTTTTGTCTTTATGTGAAGGACTGCGCGCTTTTCGCTTACTCCGGTTGTTGTGTAGGCCGGCAGTGTGCTTAGAACGTCAGAAAGCGAGTAGTTTTCTGAAAAATCGTTTCCTGAGCGTTTGCACCATTCTTCAAAAAGTTCTTTTATGCTCAAAAGTTTGATTATTGCGAAAATTGTGTTGAGCGGGTCGCGCACCGCGCTTGGATATGTTATTGTTCCGCCGTTGCTTCCTTCGCCGCAGATTCTCACATCGAATCCTTCATGTCTTTTTTCCGCCGCAAGATTTACAACGTTTGCTTCTCCAACTTCAGCCCTGAATACCTTTGCGTTAAATTTTCCGGCGATTTCTTCTATCCTCATTGAAGTAGGGCAGTTTACCGCAACCGCAATATTTTTTTTGCCTGTAAATTCCTGGTACGCAACTTCGGCTAAAACTGAAAGGCTGAAAACTTCCTGGGCTTTTAATATTACAGGTTTTTCAGTTTTTTCATCCCAGAAAACAATGTTTCCCCGGTCGCCGTCGCAGTCAGGCATATATCCCAGAACTGCGTCCTTGTGCCCCTGCTTTTGAAGTTTTTCCATTTCTGCGGCAACGTAGACAAGATTTTCTGATTCCGGGATGATTTCATGCGCAATGTCGCCGGCTTTGTTGTGGAGCGCGTAAAAACCGATATTGTTTTTTTCAAAAAAATCCTTGTCAACAGAATCCGCACGCGCCGAACCGTTCATGTCCGCCACAACGCTTATTTTTTTCTGCGCGCAGGTGTCTCTTATTATAGAAAATATTTTTTCCTGCTCATCTTTTTTGTCTGTGCCGGAAATTGTCCAGTAAAGAAACTCGTTGTACGCGGAAAGCGCTTCTTTTTTTACATTTTTTTGTTCTTTATAAACTGAGTCGACATCAGATTCTTTTACATTCCGGATTATTTCGAACGCTTTTTTCTGCGCCTCATCCTGAGCGCAAAGCCTGTTGAATTCAACCGTCAGCTTGGCGTTTTCTGTTCCGTTCAAAACTCCGCCTGTGTTTAGTCCGAATTTTATTCCGTTGTGTCCGACAGGGTTGTGGCTTGCCGAAATGTACATGAATCCATCAGCCTTTTTTGAATAAGCCATGATTTCCGGCGCGGCTGTAATTCCAACGAATTTTACATTTATTCCCTTTGCAATGAATGTCTTTACCGCAGCCTCTGAAACTGCAGGTCCTGTCGGGCGTGCGTCCATTCCGACAACCACAGCCGGATTTTCTTTTTTAGACTGATTTTTTATATATTCCGCAAAAACCGCCGCTGAATAAATTGAAATCGCAATGTTGTCCTCGCCGATCATCGCGGTTTTGTCCTGCTCGTTTCCGCTTATGGCAAAAACCTTTCTCCAGCCCGAAGCGGAAAGTATCATATTTGTTTCCATTTTAGTTATCCTGTTTAGTTGTTCTGATTCTTAATGTTTTTAATAAATTCTGAAAGAACGCTTTCGCCGGATTTGCAATTTGCCGCAGATAGTTGAGGCCTCGCTTTTTCCGGCGGCTCATTCAATTTCTTTCACAATAATTAAACTCAAAATCACTATATCTTACAGTTTTCCAAGGGAATTGTTAATAAACAAATTATCTGATAATATTTTTTTGTATGAAATTCATTGAGCAAAATATGCCGCAGGCTGGCGATACAGTTGTTGTAGGTCTTTCTGGTGGAGTTGATTCAACGTTGACGGCTCTTCTTTTAAAGCAGAAAGGCTGTAAAGTTATTGGTGTTACAATGTCCTTGTGGGACGGAAAGCTTCCTGAGCTTCCTGCCGGAAAAACGCTCCATGATTCCTGTTACGGTCCTGGCGAAGTTGAAGATATTGAGGAATGTAAAAAATTTTGCAAAGAGCAGGGAATTGAATATCACGTTATTGATGTGAAGGACACATATAGGAAAGAAGTTCTTGACTATTTTAAGGCGGAATACCGCGCCGGCCGTACGCCGAATCCGTGCATACGCTGCAACCGCTACATAAAATTCGGCGCGCTTCAGCTTGGAATCCAGCAGCTTAACATTGAATACGATTATTTTTGCACAGGTCATTACGCGAAAATTGTGCGCCCGGAAGAAGGTCTTTTTGGCACAGATCAAAAACCCTGCATGATTCATACCGCGATGGACCAGTCAAAAGACCAGACTTATTTTATTTACCGCGTTCCAAGTTCAATTCTGGAAAAAGTAAGGTTTCCGCTTGCGAATACTCCAAAAAAAGAGGTTTTCAGGCTTGCGCGCGAATACAATCTTGCCGCGGCGGAGCGCGAGGAAAGCCAGGATTTTATTCCGGAAGAATATTTCGACCTTCTTTTCAGCGATAAGCCTGGAGTTCCCGGTGATATTATCGACTTGGACGGTCATGTTCTTGGAAAGCACCGTGGAATCGAGCATTACACAGTCGGCCAGCGACGCGGACTTGGCGTAAGTTCGTCAAAGCCGCTTTACGTTCATTCAATTGATGCGGTTAATAATCTGGTTGTGCTTGCTTCAAATGACGATTTGTTTTCCGGCGGACTGATTGCTGATGATTTTGTATGGCCTGGAAATATTGAGCCTGATAAAAAAATTACTGCCTGCGTGAAAATTCGCCTTGCCTCAAAACCTGTTGAATGTACGGTTGAGCGTTACAAGCCGGAAGAAGGTGAGAATTTTGTGGGAAATCCATGGAAAATCATGTTCGCAGAACCGCAGCGCGCGGTCGCGCCAGGGCAGAGCGCGGTCTTGTATAGCGATGGCGTCTGCATTGGCGGCGGAATTATCTCCCGGACGTTATAATTTTTGTATCGAAATCTAGTAAACCGTAACGATGTATGTCGCCGGTGTTTCTACTCCAAGGATGTTGTCCAGTGAAAGCTGGATGGAGTTTTTGCCTGGCGAAAGAGATGTCTCGCCCATAAGCTGAAGCTCTTCGTCAGGATATAAAACTGATTTTGGATAGTTCTTTTTTCCCATTGCGCAAAGCTGTGTGTCGCTCTGAATCAGCACATTGTAATAAATCTGGTCTACTAAAGTTCCGTTTATTGAAACGCGTGTCTTGTATGGAGCGGCGATTTTTTGTCTTTTTCTGTAGACCTTGTAAATTCCTGCCGGAACCACGTTTTGCGTGGCAATTTTAAACCGTTTTCCGTTTCTGTTTTGAAGCATGACTTCTCCGTAATAAAGCGGAAGTTCTTTTCCAACGCGCGGCATAAGGATTCTTGGGTTTATTGACGCATTGTTTTTTATGTCGATTACCTGAAATTCAAGCGAGCTGTGCCCCTGCTGCCATGCTGTGTTTCCGGAGAAGCCAAGGCGTGTTCCTGTTTCAATTTCGGATGTTTCTTTTAGCGCTTCGTTTATTGAGTCGCTGTCAATGTTTCCGTAAACTGTTAAAAGGCTGTCCTTGTGGGCAAGAATTATGCTGTTCCCCAAAGTTGAAGGAAAAAAGTTTGAGTCATCCTGAAAATCTGTGATTACAACAGAGACTTTTCCGCTGTCGGCGGCTTTTATTTCCGAAGGGTCGGAAAAAATCAGGGAGTTGCTTATTGTTCCTCCGCGGAGCTGCCCGAAATACGAATAGAATTTGTCTGACTGGACTATTTCTGTCTGCGGCCAGTCAAAAGGAAAGGCGCAGATGCTTAAACAAAAAAAAGCTACGGCAAAAGTTATAAGTTTTTTCATTTTTATGTCCTATTTTATTTCAATGCAAGAGATTGTTGAATTTTTTCCAACGTACAGCCTGTTTTTGTAAACCTGAATGAATGCCGCCGAGGCTTCAAAGCTGAACCGTCCGATGAATGTTGCAAACGGTTCTACCGCATAGACGGTGTATTTTTTTCCGTCTTTTGTAAGGACAAAAAAACATTTTTCAGATTCCTGGATGGAAATGGCCTGTCCTTCTATTTTCAGATGCCGTTTTTTTCCGGTTTTTACGTCAACGATTCCAAGCGTGTTTCCGGAATTGAAATAGACCGTTTTGTCGTCGGCGCTGAATTTTACCAGCATTTGATTTGTGTTTTTTGAGTCAAGAAATTCGTGCGCGGTTATTTTTGTCTGCGCTCCGTCCTTTTGAGCCAGTATAAAACGCTGCTTGTTTTGTCCGCAAACAGAGGCGATGTATTTTCCATCAGAAGAAATCGCGATTCCAAGAATCACCGGAATTTCGCTTCCGCCCGGGGCGAATCTTTGAATCAGCGTTCCGTCCATATTAAACTGGCAGATGTTTCCGTCTGCAAATCCCGCCACGATTCCCGATTCTGAAGATTCGAATGCTGTTATCGGAACTGCGCCGCTGTATTCCCATTTTGATTTTCCATTTTCGTCGCACATTGAAAAAGAACTTCCGCCCGGAAGAAATGTGAATATCCGGTTTTCATTTAACATCGGGAAGCCGCTTATGTCTGATGTGAATATTTTTTTTCCGTCAGGATAAAAAAATGTGGCGGAGCTGTTGTTAAAACTGTAAAAAGTGTATCCGAACTTTGAAATTGAAGATTTCTGCGGAAACGTGATGAAATTTACAACTTTTCCGTCTGGCGTAAAATATCCCATTGTCTGTCCGAGCTTAAAAGGCAGGAGAGGCTCGTTTTCTGAATTTTCAGAAAGAGCGGGGTTTGTCACGTCGATTTTCCATTCAGGCTCGAACTGATATTCTTTTCCCAAAGGTTTTATTGCAAGCAGAATGTAAAGGAGGCAGAAAACAGCCGCAAAAATTATATATCCGGAAAAATGTTTTTTTGAATTCATAAATTCCATTTTACAAAAAACAGACTAATAATTCAATGCGCAATTTTATGGACATTTTGGTGAACTTGACAAAAAACCGTAAATATTGCAATCTTTTTCAAGATATTTCAAATAAATGTGGAGCTTTTTTCATCATGGAAGATGACATCCTTACAATAGAAGAAGTTGCAAAATATCTTCGTGTTTCAGACAGGACAGTTTATGATTGGGCGCAGAAGGGCGAAATTCCGGCGGGAAAGATCGGCACCGTATGGCGATTTAAAAAGTCAGAACTGGAAAAATGGGTTAATGAACGGCTTTCTTCTTCATCTGTGAAAAAATCTGAAAGCGAAGTTCAGATAAAGAATTTTCTTTCGCCAGACAGAGTTGTATTTATAAAAAATTCTTCAAAAAGAGATGCCATTGTTGAACTTGCGGATATTCTTGCTGTTGCTCCTCAGGTAAAGAACAAGGAAGAGCTTGTTTCTGAAATCTTAAAGCGTGAGGACTTGATGTCGACTGCTGTTGGCCGCGGCATTGCAATTCCTCATGTGCGCCTTTCTTCTGTTACAGACCTTGTTATGGCTGTTGGAATTTGTAAAAATAACATAGAAGATTATCAGGCTGTTGACGGTGAGCCGGTTAATCTCCTTATTATGATTGCGGCGGCTCATAATCAGCATACATATTATTTAAAGACAATTTCGTATCTTACTGCAAAACTTATGAATCCTGAGCTTCGCGGACTGTTGAAAAACGCGTCTTCTCCGCGTGAGGCTTATGACGCTCTTGTAAAAGACTGATTTTTTAGAATACAAGCCCGGATGCCTTTTCAGTCCGTCCGGGTTTGCATTGCCGCGGTTTACGCCTAGTTATTCAAAAGTGACCGGAATCCATTTTTCAGTGTCATTCTGTTCTTGGGCTATAAGTCCCGGCTTAAGGTTTTTAACGGTTGTCTCTCCAAGTAGAAAATCTTTTCCGTTTACGTTGATTTTTGCTCCCTCTGCATTGAGCTGCGCTCCGTACACAGCGTGCGAATATTCCCGGCTTATAAAAAGGGTTGCGTTTATTCCGTTTTGCTTTAAAAGAATGCACATCAGCATGCTTCGGCTGTCGCAGTCGCTTCCCGTTCCGGAAAGGGCGTCGATTACGCTTGTGAAGTCAGTGCTTTTTTTATCTCCGCGCCGGTATTCAAAGCTTTGCACCCAGTTCAGCAGCATTTCGTTCATTGCATTTTCCGGCGATTCAGGGTTTCTTTTTACCGCCGCCTGATATATTGCGGAGTTTATGTCGAACGCCGCTTTTGAAAGTCTTGAATAGCTGTCGCGGAAAATTGCCCTGTAGTAGCGAATCCACGCTTCCTTCCATTTTTCGTGGTTTGCGTAAAGCTTAAGGATTTCGAACTCACATTCAATTACAAAATTGTTCGCCTCTGAATCAGAAGAATCGATTTCTGTTGTAATCTGTCTTCCGCCTATGTTCAGCCGGATTTTGTTCCTTTCGCCCTGCTGGTATGCGTATGAAGTTATTATTCCCGGCGAAAACCTGCTTTTTTTGCTTATGCACAGCGAATTCAATGTTGAAAGAATGAACTGCTCGCAGTTTTTTGCCTTGCTTGAGTCTGCGTAGCAAAGAAGGACAAGGTTCGCTCCGTTGTCCGGAAGGGTTGCCGCGACCGCCCAGCCGGACACGCCTTCCGCTGCTATTGCATTTGATCTGAAATTTGAAATGGAGCAGTCCGTGTTGTCCCATGTGAATGTGTCTGTTCCTTCGTAGTCTGCGTTGAGTTTTTTTAGCGCGCCTTTGAGCGCAGAATTTGAATCAGGGAAAACGTCTTTTTCGTAAAGCTTCAGCACAAAGTCAACCGGAACAAAACTGTGCTTAAAGTGGTAGGACATTCCGTCCGGTGTGTAGCCTGAGACATTGAATCCTTCCGGAATGTCCAGCGAGTATCCGAAGTCGCTGTCTGTCACTTCCTCTGCGTTTAGATATGCAGGAATCAATGTGCATAAAAGAAATATCGCCGCCGCTGAAAAGATTGTAAGAATTCTGCTTCTTGTCATTTTTGTTCTCCTGTCTTATATTTATTGTCGGATGAAAAATATACCAATCTTATTTGAAAATGACGAAATTCTTGTGATTAATAAACCTTCAGGAGTTCCTGTTCAGGGCGGACAGGGAATCTTGCATCCTTTGGATAAAGAGCTTGCACTTCAGGCTGGCTATCCGGTTTTTCTTGTCCACAGGCTTGACCGCGATACGAACGGACTTATGCTGGTTGCAAAATCCGCCGCGGCGGCTTCTAAATGGACTAAGCTTATCGGCGGAAAACTGGTGCGGAAGGAATACACCGCGCTGTGCGTTGGAAAATTGAATGCGAAAAAGGGAACAATCAGGACTGCGGTGGTTCAGCATGGAGATGAAAAACCGGCTGTGACGCATTTCCAGGTTGTTGATGAAAAAGAAATTTTTTATGAGGACCAGAAGATTGTGCTTTCAACTGTGAAACTTCAGCTTGAAACCGGGCGCATGCACCAGATTCGAATCCATCTGGCAAAACAGGGATGTCCTATTGCGGGCGACGACAAGCACGGAAATTTTAAAATGAATAAAATCTTAAGGAAGGCCGCCGGAATAAAAACTCTTCAGCTGACTTCAAGCCGTCTTTCTGTTCCGCTGGAAGGGCGTGAGTGTGTTTTTGAGATTTAGCAGAATCGCCGGATGCCGTTTTTTTTTACTTAATCCGTAAATTGAATGGGTGGAAACAAAAATAAAGCGGAATCACTATATGAAAAATTCGACTATTTATTGACATTATTTAAAATTAGAATTATAGTAGCCCTGTACATTTTAATAATCTTTAAAGTGGACTCGTCAAAGCGACGGGTCTTTTTTTATGCTAATAAAATGTTTCAAAGAGGTAAAATTGGAATACGAACCATTGGAAAAAATGCCGCATTATTCAGAATGTGCGCCATTGGTGGAAGGCCTTGGTTACACCCTTGTAGAACTTCATATTTCGCCTGCGAAAACTGTCACAAAAATCACGGCGGTTATCGCTTCAAAAGATCCTTCTGTTGATATTGGCGTAAACGACTGTTCTAAGGTTCATCACGCTCTTCTTCCGCGGCTGGAGGCGATTCTTGGAACGGAAGATACCTATATGGAGCTTACGTCGCCTGGAATGGAAAGAAATTTTAAGAATGCCGCGGAATTCTCGGTTTTTAAGGGAAGGGAAGTCCGCGTGTGGGATAAAACTGTCACTGACTGGGTTGGCGGAAAAATAGTTTCCGCGGATGAAAAATCGGTTACTTTGGAAAAGGATGGCGAAAACCAGACTATTTCCTTTGAAAATATAGCAAAAGCAAAATTTATACACTTATAAAATTACGGGGGCTTAAAATGTCAGAAATGGCAGAAGCAATTCGTGCTCTGATTGACGAAAAAGGATATTCAGAAGCGTCAGTTAAACAGACGATCGAAAATGCGCTCAAAGCAGCTTACAAAAGAACTTATGGAACTTCGGACAATGCGATTGTAAAATTTGCAGATGATATGTCGGATGTTTCGATTTATTCACGAAAAACAGTTGTAGACGGTGTTTACGATCCTGTTACTGAAATTGAGCTTGAGGAAGCAAAGCGGCTTAGCGATGAAGTTGAGCTTGGCGATGAAATTGATATTCTTGAGGATCCTAAGTCGTTTGCGCGTTCGGCGGTTTCCACTGGAAAGCAGACGGCGCATGCAGGTCTGAACGAAACTATAAAAGATTCTCTATATAACCAGTACAAGGATAAGGTCGGCGAGCTTATAAACGGATACATACAGCGCGAGAAAAATGGAAATCTTTTTGTCGACCTTGGAAACGGAGGCCGCCTGGAAGGTTTTCTTCCTTCAAAATACCAGTCTCCGCGCGAAACTTATGAGCAGAATGACAGAATCAAGGCTGTTATCGTGGAGCTTAAAAAAACTCAGACAGGACTTCAGCTTGTTCTTTCACGCTCTGATCCGCGCCTTGTTGAAATCACAATGGAGCTTGAGATTCCTGAAATTGCCGATGGAACTGTAAAAATTGAAAAATGCGTGCGCGATGCAGGCTACAGAACTAAAATGGCTGTATCTACAACGCGTGAAGATGTTGATCCGGTTGGAGCCTGCGTAGGAACAAAAGGCGCCAGAATCCAGACTGTTATCCGCGAGCTTCTTGGCGAAAAAATCGATGTGCTTCGTTACGACCCTAATCCTGCAGAATTTATTAAGAACGCGCTTTCTCCGGCTCAGGTTGACCGCGTTGTGATTCTTGATGAGGCGAAGCGTCAGGCACTTGCTATTGTTGAAGAATCTCAGTTTAGCCTTGCAATCGGAAAACAGGGACAGAACGTGCGTCTTGCGAACCGCCTTTGCGACTGGTCAATCGATGTGAAGACTCAGGAACAGTGCGAGGGAATGGATCTTTCTGAAAAGGCTACGACTCAGGCTGCCCTTAATCTCTTTAAGAATGATGAGGCGGAAGATGAGGATATTACGACAATCGCCGAGCTTTCCGGTGTTGATGAACGCGTCGTTGATATTCTGAAGTCAAATGGCATAGAAGATATTGTTCAATTTATTGAAACTTATGACAACGGTTCTTTGGAAAAGATTGAAGGTCTCAAAAAAGAAGAGATTGATGCGGTTTACAATCTTATTAAAGAAAACGTTGAATTTGTTGATGAGGATGGAAAGGAAGTTGCTCCTGTTGCTCCGGAAGAAACTGAGCCAGAACATCACGAAGAAGAAAAATATTATTGCCCGGAATGTGGAGCGGAAATTACGCTCGATATGGATCACTGTCCAAAATGTGGCATTGAATTTGAATTTACAGAAGATGAGGAATAAGGATACAGAATGGCTGAAGAATCAGAAAAAAAACAGACATTTGTTGTTCATAAAAAGCAGGCTGACAACACGCCTCGTACGGTAGCGGCTTCAAATGCGAATAATGCCGGAGTTGCAAAGAAAAAAGTTGTTGTAGTAAAAAAACGTCCTGCAGGACCGGAAAATTCTGCGCCAAAGCCTGAGAACGCCAAAAAAGACGGCGTAAGGGTAGTTGTAAAAAAAGCGGATGTCGGAGCGCCGGTAGCTGCTGGAAACAGAAATGCCCAGCAGCAGGCTCAAAAACCTGCTGCGCAGAGACAGGCCGCTTCGGCGCAGAATGGAAACCAGTATTCTCGTAATGAGAATCGTTCCCAGTCTGATAACCGTTCGCAGCACAGGACTTATGAGCTGAACACAGCGCGTCCTAATGTAAAGGCCGGAAATCTTTCGGATTTTGGAAACCGCGACCGCAACAGGAATGGTTATGGCCGCAACGGATACGGTAACGGTGGTTATGGAAACCGTCAGGGCGGCTATCAGAACCGTGAAGGCGGCGGATTTACCGGAACACAGGCTCGTCAGGGCTACCAGAACCGCAATCAGGACGGAAACCGACAGGGCGGAGGATTCCAGAACCGCAACGGTCAGGGCGGAGGCTTCCAGGGAAACCGTCAGGGCGGCGGATTCCAGAACCGCAATGGTCAGGGCGGAGGATTTAACCGTGGACCAAGATTCGGTGGCGGTCAGCCGGGCGGATTCCGCATGGGCGGCGGCGCAGGCGCTCCAGTTCCTGCTATGATGCAGGGAAAAGCTCCTGCAAAAAAAGCATTTAAAGGTAAAAAACAGGTTTATAACCGAAAAGACCAGGAACAGTACGACGATAATCTTTTTGAAACAAAGAAGAAGGTTGAGACACCGGCTTCTGTTGTTCCAAAATCGATTGAAATCATGGAAACTGTTTCAATTTCAGACCTTGCAAAGAAAATGAATCTTAAGGCTTCTGAAATCATCGGAAAACTTTTTTCAACTTATGGCCAGATGGTCACAATCAACGAGTCTATAGACAAGGATACCGCGGAACTCATTTGCGGAGAATATGGCTGCGAAGTGAAAGTTGTTTCTTTGTATGATGAGACTGTAATCAAGGGTGATGAGGATATTGCTGAAAATATGCGTCCTCGTCCTCCTATTGTTACTGTAATGGGCCACGTTGATCATGGTAAGACAAAAACTCTTGATGCGATTCGCAATGCCCATGTCGCGGAAGGCGAGGCTGGCGGAATCACGCAGTCAATCGGCGCTTATTCTGTAACTACGCCGAAGGGTAAGATTACATTCCTTGATACTCCGGGACACGAGGCGTTTACGATGATGCGCGCCCGCGGAGCTCAGGTTACTGATATTGTTGTTCTTGTTGTTGCGGCTGATGACGGCGTTATGCCTCAGACTCTGGAAGCTATTGCGCATGCCAAGGATGCGAAAGTTCCGATTATTGTAGCCGTAAACAAAATTGATAAGCCGGAAGCAAACCCGGATAAGGTAAAGACTCAGCTTTCTGAGCAGGGCCTTACACCGGAAGAATGGGGCGGAGACACACAGTATGTAAATATTTCCGCAAAACAGAAGATTGGAATTGACGAGCTGCTTGACGCGATTCTTCTTCAGGCGGAAATGCTTGAGCTTAAGGCGACTTACGACTGCCGTGCTGAAGGAAAAATCCTTGAGTCAAGAATTGACCAGGGACGCGGTGTTGTTTCTTCTTTAATCATACAGCGCGGAACCTTGAAGCAGGGCGATCCTTTTGTCGCTGGAATCTATTCTGGCCGCGTAAGGGCTATGTTTGATGACAGAGGGCACAGAATTCAGGAGGCAGGACCGTCTGTTCCTGTGGAAGTTCTTGGAATGGAGGAAATGCCTAATGCAGGTGATCCTTTCCAGGTTACAGAAGACGATAAGGAAGCCCGCGCGATTTCAACAAAGCGCCAGGAATTGAAGCGTTTTGAGGCGGCTAAAGCGGTTAAGAAGACCACACTTGAATCTCTTTACAGCGATATTGCAGCCAGCGAAGTCAAGGAATTTAAGGTTATCATCAAGGCTGACCTTCAGGGTTCTGCGGAAGCCCTTAAAGCTTCCCTTGAAAAACTTTCAACAAAAGATATTCGTCTTGTTGTAATCCACAGTTCTGCCGGCGCGATTAATGAGTCTGATGTTACTCTTGCCGCGGCGGATTCTAATGCGATTATTATCGGATTCAATGTTCGGCCTACACCAAAGGCAAAGGCATTGGCTGATGCGGAAAAAGTCGACATCAGAAAATACAGCATTATCTATAAGTGCGTTGAAGAAATTCAGGCCGCAATGGAAGGTATGCTTGCTCCGGATACAAAAGAGCAGGTTATCGGTAATGTTGAAGTTAGAAATACGTTCAAAGTTCCTAAGGTCGGTACAATTGCCGGATGTTATGTAATCGACGGTGTTGTAAGAAGAAATTCCATGGTTCACCTTGTTCGTGACGGAATCGTAAAATATACAGGAAAAATCGCTTCCCTTAAACGCTTTAAGGATGATGCGAAAGAAGTTACAACCGGTTTTGAGTGCGGTTTAAGCCTTGAAAACTGGCAGGATATTCAGGTTGACGATACAATGGAAGTGTTTGAATACATTGAAGTTGCCCGAAAGCTTGGAGACGAGCTTCACGATGACCGCGCGGAAAATGAAAAGAAGGCCAAAGAGGCTGCCGAAAAGGCGATGGCTGCTGCCGAAGCGGAAAAAGTTCACGAAGCTGAAGTTCTTGCGGCTGAAAAAGCGGCAGGAAAAGCTAAAAAAGCCGGCAAGCCAAAAGACAATGGAACTCAGTTTCCTGAAGAAGCTGGAAAAGGAGCTGCTGAATAATGGGTCAGTATCGAATGGAACGGCTTAATGCCCAGCTTAGGGAGGAAATCTCCAAGCTGATTCTTGAAGGCGAGATAAGAGATCCGCGTGTAATCGGAAAAAAAGGCTTGAAAGAAGCCAGAATGGACGTTGCTCCGTTCCTTTCCGTAAACCGCGTTGAAGTAAGCCAGGATTTGAGCTATGCGAAGGTTTTCGTTTCAAGTTTTGCAAGCGATGATATGCTTGAAGACGGCGTTGCAGGATTAAATAATGCGGCCGGATTTATTCAGTCATCAATTGCAAAGAAAATGCGCATAAGAAAATTTCCAAAGCTGACTTTCTTTGTTGATTCCGGCATGAAAGAAGGCTTCCACATGGTTCAAAAATTGAACGAGCTGGAAGCGGAGTCAAAAGCCCGCGAAGCGCAGAATCCCGATGAATCAGAATAGAATTGTTCTTCTTGCAAAAAAGCCGGGGCTTACAAGTTTTTCAAGTCTTTTTACGGTCAAGCACGCTTTTAAGACTTCAAAAGTCGGACACACAGGAACTCTTGACAGTTTTGCCGCCGGACTTCTTGTTGTGTGCGTGGGTTCATTGACGCGCCTTGCAGGAAGAATAACTGAGTTTGGAAAAACTTACAGGGCTGTAATAAAATTCGGAGAGGAAACAGATACCCTTGAATGCACCGGAAATGTTGTGCGCACTGCGCTTCTTCCCACAGAAGCGCAGCTTGCCGCGGCTGTAAAAAAATACACTGGAAAAATAATGCAGCAGCCGCCGACTTTCAGCGCAATACATATTGACGGAAAGCGCTCTAGCGATTTGGCTCGCAGCGGTAAGTCTGCTGAAATTCCTTTCCGTCAGGTAGAGGTTTTTTCCTCGGAAATTCAGGAGATTATGTTCGCCGGAACTTCTGATTCAGATTCAGAAAATGGTAAAAAACGGGTTCTTGCCTGCTGCATAGAATTTTCAGTTTCAAAAGGAACATATATCCGTTCCCTTGCCAGGGATATTGCCATCGAATGTGGAAGCGCAGGGCATCTGGTAGGACTTCTCCGCACAAAAGTTGGAAATTTTTGCCTTGAAGATGCCGCGGGCTTTTCAGACCTGGAAGAATTTAACATTGAAAATGCATTTATTGCCGCGGAAAAAACAAGGCGGATAGAGCAGGTTTCCATCGAAAATAAAAAAAATAATATCCGCATAAAAACTGAGTCTGACGAATCGGAGCTTGAGCTTGAAAATCAATGTGTAAAAAAATCAGTTCCAATGACAAAAGAGCTCGCTTCCATGTGTGGTTTCGGTAGCCTTGTTCTTGCGGAAGGAAAAAGCGTCCTTTTTGAAAACGGCGCAAAACTTCACAGCGATATGTTCACGACATCTCCATTTGAAATAAAAGAAAAAAACGCCGCTGTTTTTACTCTTTCAGGAGATTTTAAGGGGCTTCTGGAAAAGAATGAAAAAGGCTATTTTACTTATTCATTTGTTGTACATTAAAGTTCCGGAGCCTGTACTTTTCCGTTTCTTATTTCTTTAGGAAAAACTTTTATTCCAAGCTTTTTTTCAAGCGCGGCAAATGCGTTCATCTCGTATTCGTCGCCAATCACCAGGTTTATTCCGGTTTTTCCGGCTCTTGCGGTTCTTCCTGCCCTGTGGATAAAAAAATCTGAGTCAGAAGGCAAATCCATCTGGATTACGTGCGTTATTCCGTTTATGTCAAGTCCGCGCGCTCCAAGGTCGCTTGTTATAAGAATCCGTTCTTTTCCGCTTCGGAATCTGTCTATTGCCATTTTTCTTGCCTGCTTTTCAGCTTTTGCATAAAGGCAGGCGCACTGAACCTTTTTAAACTTCAGTTTTGACCAGATATTTTCAACCTGGTCGGCGCGGCTTGCAAAAATAAGCGCTTTTTCCGGATTTTCTGCCGCAATGAATTTTCTTAAGACGTTGATTTTGTCCCTTGATTCCGCATAAATTGCCCAGTGCGTTATGTTTTTAGAAAGCACATTCTCTTTTGGAAGAATCTCAATCTCTGCGCCGGAAAAGAATTTTTTAGTTCCAGCGTCAACTGTCGCCGTGCAGGCGATAATCTGGGCGTTCTCAGGAACAAGATTTTTAAGCTCCGCGCATTCATCTGCGAGTTCTTTTTTTACAAGACGGTCGGCTTCATCAAAAACAATCGCATTTATATGCTGGGTTTTAAGTTTTTTTAGCCGGATAAGTTCAACAAGCCTTGCCGGCGTTCCGATGACAATTTCCGGTTTTTCTTTTAAAACTTCTGTCTGCCGTTTTATTGGCGCTCCGCCGATAAAAAGCGCTGTTTTTAGTCCGGTTATGCTTTGCGCCGCCATTTTAATCTGCGATGAAAGCTCGAAAGTCGGCGCGCAAACTATAATCCTTGGATGTTTTTCATTCGGATTTTCAGTTTCCTTTGCTTTCTGTAGCCTTGCGATGAGCGGAAGCAGATATGCAAATGTTTTTCCAGTTCCAGTTTCAGACTGAAAAATAAGATTTTTTCCTTCCATAAGAATCGGAATAACTTTTTGCTGAACTTTTGTAGGTTCTGTTATGTTCTGTGTGTCGAGTTTTTCTAAAAGATTTGCCGGAAGCAAGTTAAAAATATTTTCAGTCATAGTTAAAATATAGCATATAAGACTTTTTTATGCTATAATCTGGAAATTATGAAGATTGGTATAGATACCTTTGGTTGTGACCATGCAAGGTCTGGTTTGGGAACTTATCTTCTCTCTTTTGTGGCGAACCTTTCAAAAATTGAAGGCATCGAAATTGAGCTTTTTGGATCCGAACTTGACAGGTTTACGTATAATTCAGGAAAAGATATTCCTTTTGAGTCGGTTTCCACCGGCAATTCTTTGAGCGCCGAACGTCTTTGGCATTTTACTAATTCCGGAAAATTTGTGGCCTCAAGAAAATATGATGTTGTGTTTTATGAGGCGCCGGAAAAAGTGTTGCCGATTAGTTTTAAAGTTCCGGGAATTGCTGTTGTAAATACGGTTCTTTCCAATCTTATTGAAGGAAAAAAAGACTGGATTCAAAAGCTCCAGATAAAACGGGGCCTTCTGAAAGTTCAGAAAATCATTGCCGCCAGCTGCTATATCCGGGATGACCTTGTTTCCCACGGAATTGACAGGGAAAAAATCGAGGTTGTCTATAACGGAATTGACCATAAGCTTTTCTATCCGCAGATTGATGTTACCGATGATGTTGTTGATATAAAGCCTTTTGCAATAAAGAAGCCTTATTTTATTTATGATTCAAGGCTGTCTGGACCTGAAAAAAAGCACATTGAGCTTATAAAGGCGTTTTCGCTTTTTAAAAAGCGGACAGGACTTCCACACAGGCTGGTTCTTGCCGGAAGCGACGGACCTTTTTCTTCGGATGTGCACAAAGAGGCGTTTAATTCAGAATTTGCCTCGGACATTTTTTTGACCGGATATTTTCCGCATGAAAGTTTTTCTCAGCTTTATGCGGGTGCTGAAGCCCTTGTTTTTCCTTCTGTCTGCGAGGGAGTGGGGCTGCCTGTCTTGGAGGCTATGGCGACAGGAATTCCTGTCGGCTGTTCAAATGCGTGCGCTCTTCCAGAAATCGGAGGCGATGCGGCACTTTATTTCGATGCGGATAATATTATAGATATTGCCTGCACACTTGAAAAACTCGCTGCCGATAAAAAATTGCGCGAAAAACTTGTTAAAAAAGGAATTGAATGGTCGGCAAAATTTAACTGGGAAACAACAATCGCAAAAACAATCGAGATTGCAAGAAGTCTTGCTGATAATAAGTAGAAATAAAAAAGGGCGGCCGTCCGCCCTTTTTTATTTCTAAGCGTTGAGTTTTTTCTGTTCTTCAGGCTCAACCTTAAGGAACTTCATTAAATCGTATTTTCCGTTTGATTCAATGATTTCTTTTGTAATATTTAGTATTTTGTGTCCCTTTATGCTTGGAACTTCGTACATTGTATTTGTAAGGCATTTTTCAACAATTGAGCGAAGACCGCGCGCGCCGGTTTTTTGTCTGATTGCTTCGTCTGCGATCGCTTCAATCGCGTCTTTTGTAAATTCAATATCCATGTCATCCATGGCAAAAGAAGCCTTGAGCTGCTTTGTGATTGCATTTTTAGGTTCGGTGAGTATGTTCACAAGGTCGTCTTTTGTAAGCTCCTTAAGGGCGACTGTCATCGGCATACGTCCAATAAGCTCAGGAATAATTCCGAATTTTACAAGGTCGTCCGGAGTGCAAAGGCTTAAAAGCTCGCGCTGCTGGTCAGGTGTAAGCTCGCCGACATTGGAACCAAATCCCATTGAATGTTCGGCAGTCCTCTGCTCAATGATTTTATCAAGTCCTACAAATGCGCCGCCAAGAATGAAAAGGATATTTGTTGTGTCAATCTGGAGCATTTCCTGGTTAGGATGCTTTCTTCCGCCCTGTGGAGGAACACTGGCTGTCGTTCCCTCAATGATTTTCAGGAGAGCCTGCTGTACACCTTCACCGGAAACATCTCTTGTTATCGATGTGTTTTCGCTCTTTCTTGCAATTTTATCAATTTCATCAATAAAGATGATTCCGCGCTCTGCCGCCGCAATGTCTCCGTCTGCCGCGTTTATGAGTTTTAACAGTACATTTTCAACATCTTCGCCTACATATCCGGCTTCTGTAAGAGTTGTTGCGTCTGCGATGGCAAAAGGAACTTTAAGTTTTTCCGCCAGAGTTTTTGCAAGCAGCGTTTTTCCAGAACCGGTCGGTCCAATCAAAAGAATATTTGATTTTTCAATCTTTACGTCGCCTGTCTTTTGCTCAAGCATTGGAACTGACATTCTTTTGTAATGGTTGTAAACGGCTACTGAAAGAACTTTTTTTGCTTCGTCCTGACCGATTACATACTGGTCAAGATATTCCTTGAATTCTTTTGGAGTCGGAACATCTGTAAGGTTTATTGGTGTTACTGAATCTTCTTCCTGGCGTAGAATTTCCTGGCAGACGGCTATGCAGTTGTTGCAGATGTTTATGTTGCCTGATGGTCCTGCGACAAGATGTCTTGAGGCGTCCTGAGGTTTTCCGCAGAATGAACAGTAGCGTGCATCGCTTCCAAATCTTCTCATTTACTTTTTCCTCTTGTTCATAACTTGATCGACGATTCCGTATTCAAGAGCTTCTTCCGCGCTCATGAAGAAATCCCTTTCCATATCTTTTGCGACTACATCAAAAGGCTTTCCGGTCTGTTCTGCAAAATGCTCGATTGTAAGTTTTTTCAGGCGGAGAATTTCTTTTGCATGGATTGCAATGTCTGACTCCTGGCCTTCGACACCACCCCAGGGCTGGTGAATCATAACTCTTGCAGATGGAAGCGTATAGCGCTTGCCTTTTGTTCCTCCTGCAAGCAGGAATGCGCCCATGCTGGCTGCCTGGCCAAGGCAAATAGTCTGAATAGGGCATTTTACGTATTGCATTGTGTCATAAATCGCAAGGCCGGCGGTTACAGAGCCGCCCGGTGAATTGATGTAGATGCTTATGTCTTTTTCTGCATTTTCTGATTCAAGGAAAAGAATCTGGGCTACGACTAAATCAGCCGTTGCGTCATTTATTTCTCCATCAATAAAAATAATGCGTTCTTTTAAAAGCCTTGAAAAAATATCGTAAGATCTTTCTCCGTTGCCGCTCCGTTCTACAACGTATGGCACCAATGTATTCATCTGTTCGTTCATTTTTAATCCTTTGATCCAAGGAATTTTTAAAAACTTCCCGGTTTTTTGCTATGCTTTAAATATAGCGATATTTTTTGTATAAGTCAAAAAAAAGGGGATGTCCGGCAAGCATATCCGAACCGGCAATTAAAGTTCATGCCGATTATCTGGCGGCGCAGGTAAACTTGACCGCCGTAAAAGAACACTTGTCAGACAACCCCTTTTTCATAAAGAATAAGTTTTATTTTGTCGCAAACAAATCAGCAAATGTTGTTTTGTCACCTTTTGAAACTTTTACTTCATTATAAAGCTCGTTGTAAAGTTTCTGTTCTTTTGTATCGTCAATAAGCCATTCTTTTGAGCGAGGGTCAGAATAATGTTTTTTTACCTCTTCAACATCCATTCCGCCTTCTTCGGCGATTTTTTTGTACTGTTCCTCGATTTCTTCCGGAGTAACAGAAATATTTTTTGACTTGATGAGTGAATCTACGATTATTCTGCTCTTGAGCATTTTTTCGCTGTCGCCTGTCCATTCCTTGAGCATTGATTCTGTTGTCTGGCCAGAAGATTCGATCATCTTTTTCAGCTGTTCCGGTGTTGTCTGGAACTGCTGCGCCATCATTCTCCAGCGTCCGTCAAGTTCTGCCGCGAGCATTGAAGCCGGAATTTCAAACGGGTTCTTTTCAATAAGCTGTTCAAGCAGAGACTGTGATTTGATTTCAGAAATTTTTCTGTTCTTTGCAACTTCCATATTTCTTGAAATATCTTTTTTAAGGTCATCAAGCGTCTTGAATTTTTCGCTTACATCTTTTGCAAGCTCGTCATCCAATGCAGGAAGGTTTCTTACCTTGATGGTCTTTACGGTAACCTTGATTTTTTTAGAGTCTTTCTCAAACTCTTTTGTCTCGTCTTTTTTCATGCCGATTATCTGGTCTTCAATACCGTAGGCATCTTCTCCTGAGCCGATAGTAAATACGTAACCATTTCGTTTTTCGCCGTTTTCTTCCTCGTAGTCAACAGTTACGATGTTATCCTTTTCGGCAGGTTCGTCTGCCTTTTTGTCAATGACAACTGCGTTTCTTTCCTGGATTGCCTTGAGCTCGTTTTCAAGGTCTTTGTCTGAAATAGTAACCTGCGGTTCTTTTACTGTGATTCCGCTGAAGTTGCTTACTTCAACTTTAGGGAATACATCGTATGTAACTGAATATGTAAGATCCTTTGTCAAGTCCAGCTCTGGAACTTTTTCCATTGCAGGCTGCTGGTACGGAAGCGGTCGGTTTTCAGTTTCTTTTTCAAAAATTTCATTGAGCGAACTGTCGATGATTTCGCTTAGAGCATCAGCCTTGATTCCTTCGCCGTATTTTCGTTCAAGAATGTTTGCCGGTACATGGCCTTTTCTGAAACCAGGAATCTGCGCATTCTTAGTATATTTTGTCAAAACTCCATTGTAAGATTCCTGGACATCTTTTTTCGCAATGGTTACTGTCAGTTTAACAGCTGATTTTTCAAGACTAGTGAATTCTGTTGTGAGTTTCACTTTTTGCTCCTTAAAAATTGAAATAAACTGCTTTAAAACGATATTTTTTAAAGCGGCTCAATATAACAAAAAAGCGATTCAGATGCCCTGAATCGCTTTTAAATTTAGAGCGGAAAACGGGAGTCGGACCCGCGACATCCACCTTGGCAAGGTGGCGCTCTACCACTGAGCTATTTCCGCAAATCTGGCGTTTTTCCGGCCATTTATCTTGTTAGAGCGGAAAACGGGAGTCGGACCCGCGACATCCACCTTGGCAAGGTGGCGCTCTACCACTGAGCTATTTCCGCAAAAAAAAGAATAGTGCGAAAGGAGGGACTTGAACCCTCACGCCGAAGCACTAGATCCTAAGTCTAGCGTGTCTGCCAATTTCACCACTTTCGCTAGATTTGTTTTCGACGATGTTTAGAACTTTATAGAATAAATTAAAAATTGTCAATACTGCTGATTTCTTTTTTTATTTTTTTTAATTGACCCTAGTGTCGAGTTTTTTTGCAAAAAAATAAAAGCGCAGGCAGATTTGCAATTTGTGAAGATTTTTGGCGATTGAATTAA